>Ga0207997_1000802_pt1 | contig 15967 bp, 31 predicted proteins | sample AntAceMetag02UKN_FD_184777 | JGI IMG/M metagenome (GOLD analysis project Ga0207997, IMG submission 184777) | Saline lake microbial communities from Ace Lake, Antarctica - Antarctic Ace Lake Metagenome 02UKN (SPAdes) (version 2) | ecosystem: Environmental > Aquatic > Non-marine Saline and...
CTTGTTGAAGGGTTCAACAGCCCCCGCCCTATCATAGCTATAGTGTTTTTGTACTCGGCTATGGGTTTATTTGTGTTAATTATGCTAATAGCTAATTGGAATAATTAGGAGAGCGAATGTATAAATTAAGAGACAAACGCCTACGGAATGACCAGATGTATAAACTGTATAAGGAACGCCCCGACCTTACATATCGGGAGATTGGAGCCATATTCAATATCACAGGCGTAACAGCCTGGGTAATTATTCGAAGAATGAAACAAGGTTCACCCTGAGCCTTGTTGAAGGGAGATAAAAATGAGACAGCAAACCTTTGAGGAATTTGCCAGGGATAAACTGGATTTATTGAGAATGACCAGCTTCTACGGCGGGCAACCTTTAACCGATGCCGAAACGGGAAGAGTTCAATCTATCGAGAACTTGCTGGAAGAATATAACGAGAAAATAAAACGGGACTTGCTATATGTGGTGACCTGAGCGTAGTCAAAGGGCTTACCACCACTTGAAAGGAATAAATCGCAATGTCACAAGCATTGATAAAATATTTTAGGGACTATTTCTGTATGTATTTCGGGCATTGCAATATTAAGAATCATCTGTGCATTAAACAATTAGAGTCCATGGAGCCTGTGTGTATTAAATGTAAGGGGATAACTGAAATGGTTGTGAGACGCCACACAATCAAAGTCTAAGGGGGTATAAGGAGAAAGGTAATGCCTACTATTAAATCTAAATCGACTAATGATAAATGCCCACTAGGATTTGAGTATTGTGAGCATAGTTGCTACTTCTGGTGTGGAAGTGAAAAGCGGTGTCTTTACCACTTTGAGGATATAGTTTTACACTGTGGCGGTAGTGAATATACATACAACAGAGATACGGGATGGAAGAAGGAATAATGACTAGACAAGAAAAGATAAGGGAAATGCTAGCAAGGAAGATTCACATCGGTGGGCGTATCTGGGCAAAGATTTATCAGACAGAAGACCCACATAATTGCATGTGGGAAGAATTGTCAGGATACCACCAGCAACTTTATCTGGCACAAGCTGATAATTTACTCGAATACCTGGGCGAGGAAGGTGGAGTGATCAAGGTGGGTGAAAGTATAGAGCCACTGATAGAGGAGGAATAGATGACAAAATTAGAGAGCCTTAAAGAGCAGATTGAAGATTTAAGGAATTGGGCTTGTGCTGATTCTGCATCTGGTAGCAGGGATAGCAGGCAAAAATATCAAGTTCAGATAATGACCTTTGACCTTGTGCTGGGGATGATAAGAAGGATGGATACTTCTATCTGCCTTCGGTGCGGTGGGACTGTAGAAGCTAACCACGGACAGTCTAAGTGCCTGAACTGTGGCGCCGCTCACGATATAGAGGGCAACCTCGTCCCGACTATAAATGGCAAATATATAAAACCTAGTAATGCAAGGGCATCCAAAGGATAAACCCTTCGGTTTACCCTGAGTGTAATCGAAGGGCTTAGCTCAGGTTAAAACCAGGGGAAGGCTGAGTAAATAAAATAAAAAACTATACTAAATCTACACTAAATCTACAGTCTTCCCCTGAAAGGAGGTAAAGGAATGATTGCTCTATGGTTAGTACCGGTAGCAGGTGTAATAAACTTAGCATGGCTGGTCTACGAAATAGTCCAGCAGGAAAGGAGGATAGTCGAATGAAAATCCTAACACAACGGTTGAAAGAGAAACACCGGCGGGCTGGGCTCGAGCTTGAGGAAGATGGACACATCCTCTACCTCAAAAAAGGCAAGGAGATTATAACTGGATTTTCAGCAACAGTGATAGAGATAGGAACAGTCCTTGCTGTAGCTGACGCATATTTGAAAGGAGTTAATAATGACTAATGGAGTTACTTCAGTATCAAATTCGTATAAAGAGTATAAAGTCCCATTCAAGATTACCGGCTATATAATTATCAATGCCAGAAGTTTGGGTGATGCTGTGGAAGAGGCGTTTAATTCCTATGATGCTACGGATTTAGCAGAACAAGGGTCGGAGTTAGATACGGTAATAGCATCGGGCTATAAGGAGGTTAGTGCAGTTGGACAGGATAATGATACTAAGAGGAGTAGGGGATGAAAGCATTAAGCATCATTGGTTCTATAGACCTTATATTGGCAGCCCTTTACTTTTGGAGTTACTTTAGTGGTTACAGCCGATACCCCATTGCATACCTTGTGCTTGGGTGTCTATGCTTCTGTGCAGGTATTTTTGTTTTAGTCATAGCCTTAAAGCCACATCGTAAACAAAGGGAAAGGAGTAAATAATGGCAGAAGAAATAACAGCCCTAGTTAAAGTGAAACCGCAGACAGATGAAGCGGTTATTGCACTCCACGGGCAAGCACTAAACCTACAGAATTATGCTGAGAGTCTAACCATTACAAACGATAGCGATATTAAAAATGCCACTAATGACCTCAGTATAATGAGCAGACTAAAGAAGACAATAGAGGAGAAGCGCCGAGAATATCTTAATCCTATTCAGGGTCATATCTTTGATATTAACGAGGCTTTTAAGAGTTTTACTGAACCATTAATCAGTGCCGACCAAACCACACGCAAAAAAATAATAGATTACAGGACAGCGCAAGAGGCTATCCGCCAAGAGCAAGAACGCATTAACCAAATGAGGATTGTAGCCGCTCAAGCAGAGATGGAGCTCAAAGGTGAACTAACCGAATCGGTAAACTTGGTTGAGGTTAGTCCAGAAGTGCCTAACCAATACAGAGCGGAAATGGGAATGGTAAGTCAGCGGGATAACTGGAAATACGAGGTTATTGATTTCGCACTACTGCCGGATGATTACAAAGTGCCTGACACTACAATGCTGACCTCAATAGCAAAGAAGCACCACGACCAAAAGCAAATATCTGGTATTCGCTTCTACAATGAACCCATAATAGCCGTTAGGTCAAATACAAAATAAGGAGAAGATAATGCAAGAAGGAATAATAGGTACAGTAGAGGAAATTACTAAAGAAGGTAAAAAGACCTTCTACAGAGTCAAGCTCCAAGATGGGGCAGATATGTCGACCTTTGACCCCAGAATAAAACTGGCTGAATCCGGGGATGGGCTAGGGTTTGATGTAATAGTAAATGGTAAATATATCAATCTCAAAGATGGTTTTACTATTACTAAGAACGCCTCACCGGTGTCGGAGCATAAAAAAGAGAATGGATACCCCGATATGTCAAAAGGAGATTGGGAGGAGAAGGATAGAAGGAAGGACGCCAGTATAGAATCTCAGGTAGCGGTTAAGTGTGTATTAAACTATGCCATTGGCTTACTAGCCAGTGGGACTGCGATAAACGATAACCCCCCCCATATCCGCTTGATTGGCAAAGCCCTTGAGTGGTGTGAATCCAAGATAGATGCCGTTATGACTGACACGGTTAAGTCACCGGCCCCAGCGGTCAACAAAGCTAAATCTACTGAGAAACCAAAAGACAATCCATCTACCAAAGGCGCTTCTCAGACTACTAATGATAATGGTGAGATAGAGTTTGATGGTTCACCTATTAAGAACCTCGGTGAACTGTGGAGTCGTTGCAAGAATTACAATATATCCAAATCTGAGGGGTTGGAGTTGGCAGGAGTTAATCAATCAGATATATCAGACCTTGACGCTACTTGGAAGATAATCTTTGACCGCAAGTTTATTGGCGCAGAAGAAACCAGAACAAAAGAGGATGTTACCCAGGAGGAATAATTACCAGATACCTTATAGGGCAGGTTATAAGAGGTTTGCTTGCCGTAATCCTCCCCCGCCTGTTCCTATAGGGTATATTAGCCTCCCCCCCTAACACTTGACAAATATTTTTACTTACTTTATACTAATATTAACTTTATAGTAAGGAGGTGTTTAAAATGTCTTTAACTGTGGGCGAGTTAGAGGAAGGGGCTAGACGCAGTCGTGCGAGAAGTAAGGAGAACCTTCTCAAGAAATACCACATCGCTCGAAGCCTTGGCTTTTCTTCTTCCGAGGCTGTGATTCTTATGGGTCGTTCCCGGGAAACTATGCGAAGTCTTGCTGTTCAGAAAGGCTTTCTAAAAGACGGCGAAGAGCTACCAACTCCAAATCCATCAAAGACTACAGGGGCGTGATGAGCAGTAGGACTTGGATAAAAGTTTACTGTGATAAGTGGCTTGAGGGCACAATATCTGAGGAGTCAATAAGTGTTAGGGGCGTGTGGATATCCCTTTTGGCTTTGGCGGGTAATGGGAAATATGGCGATAGCGGTTATATAAAAGCCATTGATAGTGTCGGTTTTAATGACATACAACTGGCTAGTATTCTGAAAATCAATCAAAAAATGTGGGGGATAGCTAAGAAAAGGCTCCTAAAAACAGGCCGCATAACTTCAGAATCAGGTAACATTATCGCCATTATAAACTGGAAAAAGTATCAATCTGAATACGAAAGGACTTCTAAATACCGTAGAAATGATACAACAAATGATACAACAAATGATACAGCTAGAGAGGATAGAGGAGAGAGGAAAGAGGATAGAGGAAAGAGGATAGATAATACTATACTTGCGCAAAGCAATATATTGGATAATTTCAATACTTTCTGGGGAGCATACCCTAAGAAGAAATCTAAAGGGCAGGCTGAGAAGGCATTTGAAAAGGTCAATCCTGACAATCAACTCTTAGTAATGATGCTGGAATCTATAGATAAGGCCATGGAGTCAGTGGATTGGCTAAAAGATGATGGAAAATTTATACCTTATCCTGCCACTTGGCTTAATGCTAGAGGTTGGGAGGATGAATATACAGCAGAGGAAGTCGATGATAAACCTATAAAGGGATTGAAGATAAGATGAAATTTAGAAAGAAATCAATAGTTATCAATGCTGACCAATGGTTTGTAGGAAAGGTGATTGATGGAGTTATCTATCCTGTGCCAGAAGAAATTGCTAAACATTTAATAGTTCCCAGTAAATTTGGTTGGATAAAAACACTCGAAGGTGGGCATTTTGTAGACCAAGGTGACTGGATTATTACCGGTATAGAAGGTGAGAAATATCCTTGTAAGCCGAAAATATTTGCCAAAACATATGAGCCTGCTGAGGCTAGACCAAAGATAGTATGCCTTTGTGGTTCTAGTCGCTTTTGTAGTGAGATGGCAGTAGTAGCATGGGGATTGGAAAAGGACGGTTATATAACATTGGGTTTACATTTATTGCCTGCCTATTATACAGATGCTAAAAGCCACATAGCAGAAGTGGAGGGTGTAGCTGAAAAGATGGATGAGTTACACCTTCGCAAAATAGATTTGGCTGATGTGATTTTTGTGGTTAACAAGAATGGGTATATCGGTGATAGCACCAGAAGAGAAATAGAATACGCTACCAAGTTAGATAAACCTATAAAATACCTTGAACCATAGCTAATGTGAGGGATTACAAAATGGAAGAACGGAGCGGAAACTTAGAGCACATCTCCCATAGTAAAGGTCTTTACAATATCCTTCATTCAACCAAACTTGAATCTGAGTACGGTGATTGCCCTGATTGTGGTAGAGAGAATATAGAATTCAAGATATGGAGACTCGGCGATGGTAGCATTAAAAAGCATAAAGATTGTCCTGATTGCCAGAAGGAATCAGAGCAACGAATAGCACAACAAGAGAAGATAGCTATGCAACCGGTTATAGCCCAAAAGAGGAGGAAATGGCGGGAGACCTGCGGTATCCCTTTTAAGTTTATGAATGAGCAATTCGATACTTTTGAGCAAAAGAGACAGCAGGAAGCCTATGGTAAGTGTTACGGATATGCCGATGGTTTCCCCTTAATTGATTCAAGAAGATATGAGTCCCTGGTTCTATTTTCAGATAGTTCCTGGGGTGTAGGAAAGACGCATCTAGCCTGCTCAATTGCGCATCACATTCTGAATAGATGGGATGGAGAAGAGATAGCCTGTCCTGTATATGTCATAAGCGAGTATGACATATTTGCACAGATACAAGAGACATTTGGTTTATCATTCGAAGAAAAGAAATACCGAGAGAGTGAGGCTGATATTATTCGGCGGCTCATATCTATCCCATTGCTTATTATTGACGATGTGGGGAAGGAAAAGAGAAATGATCCTAAGTTTGTCCAGAGGACTTTATTCAAGATTATTGACGGCAGATATAAAGGGGCCCGACCTGTTGTGATAACAGCCAATCTAAATCCTACGCAGTTAAAAAGGTATCTGGGTGCAGGAGGAGAAGATGAGGCTTCTTTCGATAGGCTCTGGGGTATGACCAATGGTGAGTTTTTTAATATAGAGGGCGAGAGTTATAGAAGGAAATGAAACCATACTATCAGGATAACCACATCAGGATTTATAACAAGGATTGCCGTTCTATGGATGAATTGTAAAACTATCCAGTATGTGGTATAATATATTGGAGGTATATTATGCCACAAGTTGGAGATATAGTTGTAAGGAATGAGCGCAAATTTGCTTGGTTTAAGTGTCCAAGTTGTGAAAAGGAATATTGGACTACCCTATACAAAGGCAAGATAAGGATTTCTCAGTGTATTACCTGCTCTAATAAACATAGGATAGCAGAAAGACATCCCCATTGGCAGGGTGGTAGGTATAAAGATTTTTGGGGTTATATTGTTGTTAAGCTACGCCAAAATGATTTCTTTTACCCGATGGCAAAGCAAACTGGATATGTTTTAGAGCATCGTTTGGTAATGGCAAAGCATCTAGGTAGATGCCTCCAATCTTGGGAGAAGGTTCATCACAAGGATGGTATTAAAGACCACAATGAGTATAGTAACCTAAAATTAAGCACTGCTGGTAGCCATATTATTGAACATAGTAAGGGTTATAGGGATGGTTTCCAGAAAGGCTATGAAGATGGCAAACGACAGGCTCTATTACAACGATAATCATATAAGAATCTACAATGGTGATTGTCGGCAAATGTGGGAGTTACAAGACGAATCAGTTCAAATGGTTTGTTGCTCCCCACCTTACTGGGGACTCCGTAAGTATTCTGGCTTGCCTGATTTGGTATGGGGGAATAATCACTGTGAGCATGAGTGGGGGGCTACTGATATTAAAAGAATGGATTATGTGCAAGGCAACCCTGAATTTGCCAGACCTCATAGAGAGCACAAGAATTTCACTTCCGAAACCAATACCTGTTCCCTCTGTGGTGCATGGAAAGGTGCTTATGGATTAGAGCCAACACCTGAAATGTATATTGAGCATACCATTGAGATATTAAGGGAGATAAGAAGGATATTAAGGAAGGATGGGGTTGTGTTTTGGAATATCGGGGATAGTTATTTGGGTTCAAACTGTGGTTATGGTGATTACAAAGGGAATAAGAGTAGTATATCCATCCCTGAAATATATGGCTCGATTAAGAAGCCACAAGCCAAAATTGGCAAACCAAAAGATATGGCGTTAATACCTTTTAGAGTAACTATTGCAGCACAGGAAGATGGTTGGTGGGTTCGTTCAGTTATTATCTGGAGCAAGCCCAATCCTATGCCGGAGAGTGTAACTGATAGACCTACTGAGAGCCACGAATATATCTTGATGCTGACTAAATCAGCTAGGTATTACTGGGATGCTTCAGCAGTTCGTGAGGGTGCGAACTCTGCGGGGGCTACAAATGGAGCAACGCTTGGCAGTTCCGCTTTGGCTCCAGAACTCGGCTCCACATTGGATACAGATAATACTACGCCTAATCTTAGGGGGTGGTGCTATCTTAGTGAGTCTCAAATAACCATCAACGGCTCGGTGACAGGGGATGCAGAGAACATTGAGATTGTCAAGGCGATTAGCCTCACGATAATCGGAGAACAAACGGAACGGCAATTTGTGATGGACTTGAGGCCTATCAGTGGCACCGCATCTCTCGCACTTATAACTAGCACGTTCAAGGGCTTGTCTGCGAACAATACGCCAGTTCGGGCCACGATAGTCAATTCGCCCACCCCTCCAAGTGGGGCTATTGATGCCGACTCTATGTTCGCTATTCCAAGCACCAACGCAAGCCCTACTACAGAATCGGTGTCGCAAGCGCTCACGATGTTGGCTCGCATAGCTGAGAAAGGATTGCCCGCACTGGTCACAATTCACAGTGAGAAGTTGGAGTCTCCCCTTCTTATTCGTGGAATCTTTCGGTCTACCCATATAGACCATAATACCATAAATACTAATAGAAGTCAAGCTAAAAGTAAAGAACAAGAGGCTGCCTACTTTGGGAATGCCCCTACAAATCTAGGTAGGTGTGGCGATAACCTATCTGGTCGCAACATCCGTTCAGTATGGGAGTTTCCAACACAACCCTATCCTGAAGCCCATTTTGCTGTATTCCCTGAGAAGCTACCTGAGATATGCATTAAGGCAGCCACACCAGAGGTAGGGTGCTGTAGTAAATGTGGGGCACCATGGGAGAGGGTAACGGAACAAGTAAAAACTGACACTAGACCTGGCAGGAATACGGGGACAGCTAAAAGTGGAACTAATAGCGACCCTAACCAAGCCTTGCATCAAGGGGATTTATCCAAATACAGACAGCAAATAAGTTACGAAACCCTCGGCTGGCAACCTACCTGTTCTTGTAATGCAGATAAAGTACCTAGTTTAGTCCTTGACCCCTTTGCTGGTAGTGGTACTACCCTATGGGTAGCCAAGTTATTGAACAGGCAAGCAGTAGGTTATGAGCTATCTGAGGAGTATTGCCAGCTTGCCTTAGATAGAAACAGACAGGAAGTAATGGAGCTAAAGATATGAAGATAAAGATAACACCATTGGACAAGCTATTCTCCTTGTAATCTTGATGTGGTTATGATATAATATTAGGTAGAGTGGGAGGTTAATATGCCTAATATAGGGGATATATGCAGGGGAGATAAATTAGAGAAAAAGAAGTATCAATGGTATATGTGGAGTGCTTGCAAGGTTTGCGGTAGGGAAAGATGGGTGGTTATGGATAGAAAAACTGATAGAGTTGCTTCTTGTTCTATCTGCCGTCAATGTGCTAGTAAATCAGTAGAGCGTAATGAGAAAATACGCTTTTCTTTAAAGCTATTAACCGCAAAACGAAGTGCTAATTGGAGAGGCGGACGTTATGAAGATAAAAGGGGATATGTATTGTCGTATTTAGAAGAGGATGACTTTTATTATCCAATGGTGGTCAAGGGTCGGTATACTTATGAGCATCGTTTAATTATGGCAAGGTCTCTAGGAAGGAATCTTAAGAATGATGAACTTGTGCATCATAAGAATGGTGTAAGGAATGATAATCGTCTGGTAAATCTAGCTCTTGTGGAGAGGCGCTATCATCCGCATAATACATTTATTTCAATCTTACAAGGGAGGATAAAGGAACTTGAAGATAAGGCGAGACCCGCTTAATATTCTTTTCTCCCGCTATATCTTCTAATAAATAGGAGGTCTTTTAATGTCTTGGGGGCGTATTAGAAGAGACCCTTTGGATGCCTTGTTCAGTGAGTATATCAGAAAACGAGCTGGGTGGTGTTGCGAAAGATGTGGCATCTGTCCTAGCCGGAGGGGATTGGATTGCAGTCATTTCCATGGAAGAGCCAAACAGTCCGTGAGATATGACGAAGATAATGCGGTGGCACTCTGTAAAAATTGCCACAGGTACTTCGGAAGTCATAAAACAGAATACGAGGATTGGTTTAAGCAATATATAGGGGAAGAGAGATATAATATGTTAGAAGGGAGGATGAGACAAATTGGTAAGCCGGATAAGAATGCACTGAAGTTATATTATAAGCAGAAAATAACGGAGCTTGATGCCATAGATACCTAAAAGAGTACCTTAACAACAGAATAACTCGTCTGCCATGTGTAGAAGGAGTACAGACATCGTTTAGGCGGTGTTGGATTGCCAGCTAACCTAGCAAGGGGGATATATTCTAGGTTGTGTAGGACAAAAGGACGACCCGGAGAATAGGTTATCTGACCTTCCTACTGGCTGGCAAGGGGGCTTTGCTGGGGTGGCTCAAAATACAGCCTAGAATACTGGGGCGATACCAGTTGAGGAAGCGTAATACGCATCTGAGGGGTTACAATCCTCAGTCCCAGCAAATTGCCAGCCCCCACCGGAGTATTTAGGAAAGAGGTGATGCCTGTGACAGAACCTGAAGCTGTCTACCAATATGGGATTAAGGGCGGTAGGGTGGGCAAAGGAAAGGAGTAAATTAAATGACTTTAGAAGAGGCTATTAGAATACTTAGGTCAGACTACAAAGACCACCACTCATTCTCAACTGATGTTGTGGGACAGGCCGAAAAACTAGGCATTGCAGCCTTTGAACTCATTGAAGCTAACAGAATTGCCTACGATGAATACGCTATGCAATTATTACCAGGCGAGACAAAGGATTAGGAAAGGAGGTCAAAGATGGAGAGATTATGAAAGGTAAAAAGTATGGCATTGTGGCAAAAGTAACCGAGAGATGGCTTTACCAATACAATAATCTCCATCGCTATCCTTGTGGAATTAAGAATTGCATACATAAATTAAGGAATGGCAGATGTGGTTTAGATATGTGTCGGCTGGAGGTAGACGAAGAAAGAACAATTACAGGTAGATGTCTAGACTATAAGAAGGAGGTTAAAGATGAATGGAGAAAAAAGTTATGAGGAATTTATAGCTGAACAAGACCAAGATCGAGGGGATGAGCAGTCACACCTTGACAGTGAAGATGCAATAGCTAATATACCAGTGGAACAGACCATCTCAAACCCAGCTACCGACTCACCAAAGCCTGATGGGGGTCTATATGTTAGGGACGGTGACACCTTAGTTATATCAACTGACTATTACTCCATTAGTAGAGAAGAAAATTCCAGGCTTCTAACACCAACGCAAATAGGTGATGCTCTTGATTTAGAGACGGATGGGGAGTATCCCTGTTCAGATGGGAGTATAACCTACACTGTAAATGTTGATGAGCTACTTAAAGCCCAAAGGGGGCTGACAGCCTCTATAAAGAACACTGAAATTCAAGAACTAAAACAGCTCAATGGGAAATTGAGGGCGGAGTTGGTAAATAAGGACGCTGAGTGCCAAACCAAGATAGATAAGCTATTTATGAAGATAAAGAAATACCACCGGGACGAAGGTGGCATAGAGCTACATTCAAATTGGAATGGGATACTAATACCTGAACCTGATTGGCTGGAAATTGAAACTCAAAGAGGCTTGGTAGAAGGGGATGAATCAATTAAGAATACGGCAAAATACTACCTAGCCAAGGTAAGAGGAATGATAGAGGGTGCTGGGCTAGGAGAGAAAGAGATATTGGAAGCTATTGAGATGCCTCAATTCCCTAAGAGAAATAGATATATCACTATTGAGTACGCAGATTTGAGGCTAATAGCCCAAGCTATGAAGCAAGCTATCCTGAAGACTATTGATAAGGACGAGGATAAATGAGCATAAACAAAAGTAAGACAGAGGAGTTGAGAGAGAAGGTAGCTGTTTCTATACGAAGGGAATTGGTAAAAAACCCAAAGCTATCAAATGAATATGTTATAGAGAGGTCTGATGAAATAGCTAACCAAATCCTCAAAGCCTGTAAGGAAGCTGGTATGGTATTTGTGGATAGGGAGGCAAAGCCAAAGAACCCATACCGGAGAGCTAACGGCGAGTATAGTTATTGTGAGCAACCCTATGAAGCAGATGCCTATGATTTAGCTCAAGTAGATATGACAAACTGGAATAAAACAGAGGAGATAGAGGTTTATGGCTATTGTTACATACCGGGATGAAACGACGAGTGGATATAGGGTGTAATGGCGAAGAGCTTGAATAGGAGCCTACTATGAAAACATTAGAAGAGCTATTAACCGACTATCTGAAAGAGGAACTTCAACTTGATGAGAACGAAGTGCCGGGCATAACAGAGGATTTAATGGGGATAATAATCAATAGTGCAATCTCGGAAGGCGAGATTATTGCGGGAACCAAAGAATACTTGAGAGATAAAATAGTGATTCCTTCGTTCAGGACAAGCTCAGGATAAATCCGTGTATAAAGATAAAAGCCAAAAATGTTCCTTGTTGAGAAGTTTAGGGATAGGTTCTTCAGGGGGAGAGAAGATATGCCTGAATTGCCCACTTGAAACGTGTATATTAGAAATGGACTCGAGGCGGAAAGATAATGGGGCTTTGAAAGCCAGATTGATATTACTTGCATATACCTTGCAGTTAAAATACATAATAAACTTATTGGAGGAAGAATGAATAACAAAATCATTCACATAGTATTACATCACTTTGTCGAGTTTGTCTGTGCTATTGGTATAGTGGTTATCACTGGTATCTATATGAGCGTGGGAGGCTTTGAAACTCCGATAATACTGGGGGCTATGGGTGCAATAGTCACTATATCTGCATTAGATGTACTCAAGAAGGATAAGGAGAGTTAAAATGGACAAAACACTTAAATTACTGGAGCGTGGGGTGCAAATCCACTTGAGCGACAAGATGTATAACCTCATCAGAGGAGAAGAGGATGCTAGGGGTACGCTTATTTCAATGATAGGGAGTGCGCTCGGGCAAACTCTGGACAAGTTTGAATATCCTGTGCATTGGAGAAGATTTATCGAGCGGAAGGATTGCCCTCAATATATGAAGGAGATTTGGGTTGGTCGGGTGGATGCCTATTACCCCAAACTCAGCTTACCCGATGAGCCACATACAATAACTTTTGTCAAAGGTAGTGAAAAACTAATAGAGGAGAGTTAAAATGAAACATATTTGGGGAAAAAACCCTTCTGACCAGGCTCAGGGGAGAGCTGCGAGAAAAAAGATACAGGTGTATGAATTGCCTTAAACTATTTAGTGGAGGCTTACACGAAATACTGTGAGCGCCAAAGGAGAGGGTAAATGGGGCTATGCAAAATTAAGTGGCATGAAACGGGTATCTGGTTTGAGATTAAATGTATTAAGGATGTTGTGAGAAACAAGGAAGCTAGAAACGAGGACGCCTCATTTGGAAAGATGCTGCTTAAATCGTTTGGCAAATATTCGGAGGCGGACTATGACCAGCGTCCAATAGACTCTATGTGAGCAATCAAAATCTGAGGGGGTATAGAGGGTTATGAATGGTGTAGGAGGTCGTGTTTTGCTTTCTGTCTTTAATTATTGGGCGTCGCCTATATGTTGTAATCTCTCGGGTGGTAATTTTATGTTTCAAATCGGGTGGGTGAGTCTTTATTTTGTTCGACACCCACATCAAGAGGGAAGCTAGTTCATAGATGACGCCTGCTTTATCTTAAGGTACAGGAACTCAATCTCAAACCTTTTCCTCTCCAAGCCAACCAAATTGTGCTTATGTATCAGCTCAGATAACTCACTATTAAGTGCCTCTCTATTTTCGTCAGTGAACCGATGCACCATAATAGAAGATAGGATATTGACTTGTCCATCAGTTAGAGTATTCATTACCATATCCTAAGCTATATGCCTCGCTCCCCAAACAGTAGCAATAATGACTATTATAATTAGTAATATGCCTATGATAACTAATCCTGGCATTATTAATCTCCGTTAAATATTTTAGCTTCTATCCGACTTAATCGCCTGTTGGTTTCTTTTTGATTTTGCACCATAGTCCCTAAATCTTGAAGATACTCAGGGTTGTTCTTACAAGGTAATCCGTTAATCTCTTTTACTATAGTATTTAATCTTTCCTCGTATTTACCATCTCGCCTTGCTTCAATCTTGGAGTTATGGGTTATGGCATAAGTCCAGCCGATTATGTTCCCGACTATCACAATGGCTATGGCTACAATACCCAGCACAAGTTCCATCATTCAAACCTCATTTCTTTTAATCTCACCTGAATCCCCATCTCCGGCTCTTTGCCTTTAGGATGTTTGACCTCAATCTCACGTGGGAAGCCAGGCTCCATAACAACATAGACAAAATCCCTCTTCGTGCTTTCACCATAATTCAAATCGGCAAACCTTATCAATGAAGTGGAAGCCCTGCCGTCTCTTAGGAAGTTTCTTAAAGTGCCAGCCTTTTGGAATGGACTGCTTCTGGTGGCATAAACAGCCTGATGAATCCTGATGGTTTCTGGCTTTTCTACCCCTCTAACCTCAAAGTAAGATAACTCTGGAGTAGAAGAACTGCTATTGGTAGTAAAATGAAGCTCGAACTGTACTCTTTTACAATTCAATTCGGATGTAAGATTGGTCTTTAATACCCCATTCCTGGTTATAGCATCGGTTAAATCTGTCGCCGAGGTATCCGTATCCTTGCGATATTTGGGGGTAATGGTTAAATTCGCCGTACACGCTTCAGTCTGGGTTACTATCGATTGAATAAGCTCATCCCAATATTCATTAGTCCCTATCTCATAGCTCATTCTAATCCACCCGGATGCAGCAAACTTGGCTGAAGAATCTGCAAGAGGGTCATCACTGAGTATCACATATCCCGCATAATTGCCGTACCCAAACCATAACCTTCTATCCGAGGCTGAATGCTGACAGACCTTAATTGTGGCACAGGCATTCGCTCCCAAGAATACCCACGGACACCATTGCCATTTCAATCTATCTTCGTAGACTTCCCTCCCTTTGTAGATGTGCGTGTTCGTTCCTTCATCTATGGCAGCATAAAGCCATTTCCTCTCTGAAGCCAATCCAACACAAGTTCCTACTTTGTTTATGTCCCCTGTCTCGTTTAGTGGCCCCATTAATTTGAAACTGTTGTAAGAAGAGATTTCCCCAATGTCGGTTACAATTGAACAGTAGGTCATGCTTTGCCAGTCGGTTACATATTTGAAGTTATTGCTCGACCAACTGTGCTGAAGGTCATTCATATAAGGATGACTGCCGCCCCCCGAATCGTAATGATATAGATTATCCTCTTTCCCCACCATTAGTTTACCGCCTGATAGGAATAGTTTGGTTATATTATTAGATGTATCTCCGATGTAAGCTGGCGGGTCAGACCATTGAGCGGGAGTGCCTGCATTAGTACCAACAGTGTTATAATGAACCTCGTTTGGCTCTTCAAAGCCCCAGAGAACACTAGCCGTTGCAGCCGGGTTAGGTGCTCCAAGGAAGCCGTGTATGACATCCTGTGTTAATGTGCTTTCAGTATAAGTAATACCATCAGCAGAATAATAGTATTCATCAGCCCCATCCAGGGCTACGAAAAGAACCTTGTTGAATTCCCACATATCCCTTATAACCTTACCAGCGAAGTCCTCCTTCTCTACGAAGTTAGTCCCGTCATACCAGAATACCTTGGTCGCAGTCGCTACCATCAACTTAGAGATGGCTTCGAACCAGCAGAAGCAAACAGGGTTAGCTCCTAAACTAGCGCCCGATATTCCGACTTGATTTATTAACGGACCCAAGAATACTTTGTTCGGCTGTGTAGTATCAATAGATTGCCCCTCAAAGTACTTATCAGGGGCTAAGAAGTCGTATTGCCCGTGTCCGCCTATCCAATTATCCTGAGTGAAAATGGTGTTCTTATGCTGAGGCACATCCTCTGTAACCTCATACATAACAGCACCATTCTCATCCTTGAGAAGTGTCAGGTTCTCGGTCTTGCCGTCAATCTGTAACTGGTGGTCTGCCATTTGGAAACTCCTCGGACTCTAGTTTGCGCCCTTCTTCTATGTATCTTTGCTTCTTGATACTATCAACCAAATACTCCACCTCCTCTAAGGTCAAGTCGCCTGCCATATTAAGCTCAGATGTCTTAGGGTCAAAGACTATCGTAAATAATTTCACCAGAACAAATGTCCTAAAAAGATTCCCAAAGCACTGAAACCCAGAAGCCACAGCAAAGGATACTTCTTTTGATTATCCCTTATCTTATAAGTGATAGGCTCATCAAGCCCTAAGATGTCGTGCCAGAACCATCTATACATTTCTATCGTCTATCTCTCCTTTGTCAGTTATACCTGACCAGTTATGATGAATG
>Ga0207997_1000803_pt1 | contig 15965 bp, 35 predicted proteins | sample AntAceMetag02UKN_FD_184777 | JGI IMG/M metagenome (GOLD analysis project Ga0207997, IMG submission 184777) | Saline lake microbial communities from Ace Lake, Antarctica - Antarctic Ace Lake Metagenome 02UKN (SPAdes) (version 2) | ecosystem: Environmental > Aquatic > Non-marine Saline and...
GTAAAAATCTTCGGGGAACCTAATGGTCAGGGGGATGAATATAAGATAGATGTAGAGTGGGAAATAGACACCCCTCATGGTGTAGCCACTATCTATAACTGGAAAGATGGTCATAACTACTGTGGTATAGAGGGTAATGATGTATGGGACATCACTAACTGGCATATAGGAGGCCACAAGTATGCTGTAGTTTCTTGGATAGAAAGTGCATTAGGTGTAAAAAACTCAAGACAAGAGAGGAGATAGTAGACTTCTTGAAGACACCTAAAGCAGAAGCCACAGATAAGGTGAACGCACTGCTAATGGGGCTGCTATCAGACTTCGAAACTATAAAGAATAGTTAATAGTATAAAGTTTAGTATAGGAGAATTATGGCTAATAACAATAAAACAGAGCATATATCTATACAGCTACCTCTAGCATTTGTAGAGCTAAATAAAAAGGGTGAGCTGGAAAATAGACTAGATGCCTATAAAGAAACTCTTAGAGAAACTAGGAGTCCGCAGGCTGCTATTAGAGCATACTGTCAGGGTAACCAGTGGCTTACAGAGAACGCACAAGCTGTAGGTAACTGGTAATTAGAGTCTTATGCTGGTTATGAAACCTCGTAACCAGTAATAATATCCTAATAATAAATTAGAATCTTAAGAAAGGGGTTAAAAATGAGTATAAGTGAGATCTTTGAAATTCACTACAACAAAGATACAGAAAAGGGAACAGCAGTATTAAGAGTTGGGACTTTTTGGATATTCCTAGCGGTAGTTTTAGTTATTATTGTTGCTATAAAAAGTTAAATGTTAAGGAGGTGATATTAGATGGTAGAGATTACCAAAGAAAAGTTTGAATCCTATATGGGTGTTCAAAAGTCTGGAGTAACTAATATGTGGGATGTAAAAGTTGTTGGGGAACTGTCAGGACTAACAAAAGAGGAAATCTTAGATATTATGAAGAACTACTCTATGTATGAGGAGCAGTTTGTAAAGAAAGATTAGAATCTAACTTTGGGTATAAGAAATTATATCCAGAGATTAGTTCCTAATTAGTTATAAATTAAAGGGGGTGAATTTAGATGCATATGGTAATAAGAGCCATAGTATATGCAAAGGATAAAGAAGAAGCATTAGAAAATGCTGAGCATATATTTGGGAAGTTAGTGGGTACTAGTAGACCGTTCGACTACTACACCATGTTTAGAGATGGTGATGATAAGTATGGAGTATCAGGCAGAAGTAGATGGAAAGATATACCAGCAGTAGCAAAAGCTACTAGCAAAGAGGGAACCTCACTAATAGAAAATGGAATGAAGTATACAGAAGATGCTTTCAATGGAGCACTAGACCAAATAAAAGGGTATATCAGAGATGATGATACCGAGAACTCTATGTTCAGATACTACTGTTATGTAATTGGTCAATATGAGGGGCCTGACGTCTTTTTGTATGACCAAGATGGGGAGGGAATTAGAGATAGAAAACATCTCGAAAATGTATTAAATAAGTGGGCTGGTGCAAGTATTAGCAGTTCAAAAGAATACGAAAAACTAAAAATATTCGTAGTACCAGCAGACGTTCACAGTTAACCAAAGGAGGTTAAAAATATGTTATCTAAATGGATAAAAATAGGAAACTTTGGTGTAGATAGTGGTCAAGTACTAATAACTGACCCTTGCTACTTAAGTGGCTGGAAAGGAAATGAATTTGAGGATACAGCCATCAAGAAGATGCAAAAAGATGGGAAGTTTGAGTACTCCTACAGCGGAGCTTGTGCCAGAACACTACTGAAATTACCAGATAATAGATGTGGTGCTGGTTCAATAGGCAACAGCTTGGGAGTAGTATCCAGTACTGGTTACGGGGATGGGGAATACCCAGTCTATGCCAAGTTCAATGATGATGGAAGAGTAATGCAGTTGAAGATAGACTTCACCTAGTGGTTTGAGTCTGCTCATCAATGGTGGGCAGACATTAGATTATTAGATTAGAAAATTATGAAAATAGAGGAGGTGAATTAGATATGCCCAGTGAAAATGATGTGAGAGTGCCAAACGAGGAAGAGATACTTGCTCTATCAGAGTTTTTAGCTAATTCAATGTGTGAAAATCCAGCAGATGACGATAAGAAAACTGCTGAAAGTAGCATAAGGGGTGCTTCTATAGCTGTGTTTGATAAGTACACAACAGATGGTCCAGGTTACTCTGGAAAACTGATTAGTATTACATACAGCGGTAGTGAAAGTTTCTATGAAAACTTTATAGAAAGAGAGGGAAAACTTGCAAAAGTATCTACAGAAATAAAATAGTATCAAATTATTACTAAAAGGCGGTGATATAAAATGCCAGAAGCAGGAAACTGGAAACCTTATAATGACAAAGCATTGATTAAGAACATAGATTTAGTGTTCAAGACTGGTGATATAGAGAAATTAAGCAAAAGTGCTTATAACTTTATAAATACACAGTCTGGGTTTATAGCCCACTACGATCTATATGGATTCAAAGATTACTACCAAGATCTTAGAGACTTTACAGCAGCCCTACTAAGTAGCTTTACAGAGCATGACGCTAACAGAGATGAAACAGACGGCGATTTCATCAAGTGGTACGGTCAAGCATACTGTAGCAGTAAAGCAAGAGCTAAAAGAGGTATCGCTGATGTTGTTAGAAAGCACCTAGATAATATAAGCGAAGATGCAGAGATTAATGACTCTAAAAAACTTACAAATCTTAGTAAACTACTGGACGAGGTTATAAATAGAGATGACCCCGAACTGTCTAAGAGTCTAGTGAGTAATTTAGGAATATAGTTTGTTGAGATTCGCAAACTATAGTTTTGTAGATTGGCGGGTAGGTAGAAAAAGGGCTTGTCTATATCAGCAAGTCAATTACTACCTGCCGTGAGTCTATAAAATTATTGTATAAGGAGGTGATAGAAGTGATAAAAGTTTATCAAAAACTAACAAAAGAGCAGAAAGATAGAGGCGTGATGTTCAGTTCTACCCTATCTAATTCCAAGGTAGAAACATCAGGAGATATAGTACACGAGGTATTAGCCAATGATGATGATAAGTCTAGAACGATAGGTCTACTAAAAAATGACAGTTTCTTCAACAGTAGCCCTTGGGTATACAACATAATTAGATCATAATTATAAAATTGTCTTGATAACAGGAGGTGTTTTAGATGAAACTAATGACAAAAGAAGTAGAAAATACTTTCGCCAATATCGGTTCGCAAGAGGATTCGGAAGATCCTATTGTGGTAGTAAAGTTCTTTAATCCTGCTGGTGCGGGTACTTGGTATGCTACCGAATACGACCCAGAAGACCAAATGTTCTTTGGGTATGTATCAATATTCGGAGATTTCTGTGATGAATGGGGTCCGTTTTCTTTAGCAGAACTAGAGAGTTACAAAAGTAAATCTGGTTTAGGGATTGAGAGGGATATATACCAAAGTCCTCAACCCATAAGCGAGTACAAGATACCAACTCTTGCTTAACCGCTTGACCTTGCCCATCTACATGGTGGTCAAGGATGAGGCGATTAGCGCCTAGTAATAAATTATTAACCTAAGGAGGTGATATAAAATGGGGCAATATTATAAACCTGTTAACTTAGACAATATGGAGTGGATATATACTCACGAAATAAAATCTAAATACAAAGGTAGGAATGGAAACGTATTTTACGCTGGAGAGGGCTTAAAACTAATGGAGCATAGCTACATTGGTAATAAAGTCATGAACGCTGTAGAAAGACTACTTATACCAGGTGGTGATTGGCACAAGTCTAGACTAGTTTGGGCTGGTGATTATGCAGACCACGAAGAGGGGTATCCTAAAAGAGAAAGTGGTAATGATAACAATATCCACACCATAACAGATGATGAGGGTACGAAGATTAAGCCAAAGATTAGGAAAGTGAATAAAAAGTATAAATATCTAGCTAATCACACTAAGAAAGTGTACATAGATCTAAGTAATATAGCGGAAGATGACTATGGCTACAAAATACACCCGCTATCAATACTCGTATGCGAGGGTAATGGTAGAGGTGGTGGAGATTTCAGAGGCGATGACTCAAGAGTAGGTATGTGGGCTAGAGATATCATCTCATTAGAAGAGTCTATAGCACCAGATTTCTGTCAAGTTGACGGACAATTCTTTGAGGATAGACAACATTCAATGGGCGATGAAAGTTCAAAAAGCTTACCAGACATGGTTATAAGTGCATAGACTGGCGTGGGGCGCTAATTCAAGCGGGTTAGCGCCCTGTTTGTATCAAATTAGAATTAGAAAAGGATAAAATGAATAGATTGACAGCGGAGGAAAGAAAAATAGTAAAGATTAAGAGCGGAATAGTTAACGGTCAATACGGGCAGTTAGCAGATGAGTTAAAAAGATTAAACAAAGCGCAGATTATAGAACTAATTGAAACATTGAAAGAAGACGGTTTTGATGTAGATAATGTTTTAAGATGTTTTAGAGTTGGCTTGGAAAGAAACTATAAATAATGACAACACTAGCAGAATTAAAAAGGACACTAAAAGTAGGAACTACCTTAACAATGATAGCAAGCTTTGATAATTACGATGGCGGGAATGCCAATAAATTTATTGGTATTGCTAGACCTATAAACAAGGTGCAAACAAATGCTGTTAGGTTTGAGGGTGGAAGTTGGCTAGAGTATGAAAAAGCATCAAACTATATCTTTAATGGGGATACTTTCACAGTGTCCAACACGTTAGGTAGTTTAACTTACAATATAGAGATGTGATTATAAAGTTACAAGAGTACCTACTTTGTAAGCCAATGCTAGAGCCAGCGAGCTCTGGCACGGGTTTATAAATTTAATTATGAAAGGCGGTGAAAATAAATGAAACTAAAGGTAGTTAAAAATACAAAGGTAATAGCACCAAAAGATATAGCAACACTTATAACAGGGTTTCTTAATCTTGCTGATGATATAGAAAAGGATAGAGAACACTTATACACAATAGGGTTAAACGCTAGAAATGTTGTTGTATATGCGGAGTTAGTATCAATAGGTACGTCAAATGAAACTCTAATATCAACAAAAGAATTATTTAGAAGAGCCTGTATTGAAAACGTAACAAGTTTAATAATCGCACATAATCACCCAAGCGGGGAAGTAACTCCAAGTAGCGAAGATATAGAAGTTACAAACAAGGTTGTTAATGCGGGTAAGTTGCTAGACATTAAGGTGCTAGATCATGTCATAGTAAACAAGAATGGCGGTTTTGTATCCTTGAAGGCTTTGGGGGTAATAAAGGTATAGGCTGATAAAATACTTGATTGATAGGTAGTCATTAGCTTATATCAGTCGGCTAGTGGCTACCAAGTAAAGGAAAAAGTATATAAATCATGGGGCAACAGATAACTAATTGAACGCATAAAAGAATTAGAGAATAAAATTATTAAATTAAAGGAGGTGAATATTAATGCCTAATTGGTGTAATAACACATTAACAGTTAGTGGTAACAAAAAGTCTATAAAAAGATTCAGAGAACAGGGTATATCTAAAAACGATGATATAGATACCCAACTATCACTTGCTAAGTTCGTTCCAGAACCAGATTACACAGATATAAAAGTTAGACCTACATTTCCTGGTATATCCAAGAGTAAAGACGAGTTCGTAGATCCCAGCCGATCGTGGTGGGATTGGAGAGTACAGAATTGGGGTACTAAATGGGATGTAGACGCCTATGTGAACGAAGAAAGTACAGAACATATACAGTACTGTTTCGCTAGTGCATGGAGTCCCCCTGAAGATTGGCTAGAAAAAGTAGCCGATCAGTATAAAGATCTGTACTTCAAGATGGTATACAGAGAAGATGGTTGCGCTTTTATGGGTTCTATAGAAATAGAAAACGGGGAAGTAATAGACAACAACCAAGTAGATACATCTGCTGTATGGGACGAGTTAGTTAAAGAGGAATTCAGCGAAGATGATGAAGAGTTAATGGAGGAGTACATGAGCAGATTGGACGCAATGGAAGGCAGTTTGTAGGCTGGCGGGGTACCACTAAGTAATTGGTGGTATCCGTTGGTGTATAAAATTAAATGAAATAGAATCAAAAGTATTTATTTTGATAGTAAAGGGGGTGGGGGAATGAATAACAAAGATTATACAGCAATAGCAAAGGCGCTAAATGATAGTGTAATTGGTGCCAATTCTCATGTAAACAAGGAGGTTGCAAGGACAGAAATGCTAACAACCGAGTTTATAGCAAATAGTTTAATAAAGTATATGTGTGAGGCTGACCCAAAATTTGATAGAAAAAGATTTGCTGAGGCTTGTGGGATTGTAAATTTTAACTGGAAAGGATTAAACGGTGAGTAAATATAACTGTTGGGGTGAGCGAGAACTTATAGAAGGATTAGTAATCACTACAAGTAAACTGAAGGGGGTGCTAAACAATGTTTTAACATCAACAGATGAAACCAAATCCAACTACATGACCGACGGGCAATGTGTGGATTATATGGTAGCTAGTATAAAAAATATTTTAAAGGAGGTGGGAGAATGACAAACCTATACATCATAGAATACCAATATGAAGAAAGAGAATTTGATTGGTATTGGGCAAAGACAGAAAAAGAAGCTGTAAAAGAATGGGGAAAAGATATGAAAGAAAACGGGTGGGAGGAACACGCCGAACTAGTCAACTTATTCGAGGTTAAAATACCAGAAGATGTAGTAACCGAGATACAAGTAGAAAAGGGGAAGAGCAATAAGAACTAATGACTAGCGGGAGTCCATTGGTATTAGTTTACTAGCTCGGGGTTTGATGGGGTGTGTTTGTTTAGATTCGCAAACGCATCCCAATTAAATCCTGAACGCACGAATTGACAACCGTTGCATTGTTATTGAAAAGTTAATAAAATTATGTTAAAATGGTTTCGTTAAATAAAAATGAAACGAGTATTATTTACTATCAGTACAATAAAAGTATTTACAGGCGGCCTAGTTGGTCGCTATTTTAATAGGAAAGAGGTGGTATTAAATGGAAGATGATCTATTCACTACTCTATCTGGTGAACTTAGTAATAATGAGTTAGCTGACTACAATGATGTCCCCCTCACAAATGAGGAACTCAATGAACTATACGCACTAAAAGAAGATCAATACGAAAATAATTTAAAAGAACAATCTATTATAAAGAGTGTTCTAGAAAACGCAGGAATAAATCTATATGAACAAGAACACCAATTATATTGCTGAAATAGCACTAATAATATGGTCTTTTACTAAGAGTCCTATATTCGCATTCTTCTTGTTGATGTATTTTATATATATCAGCGAAGAAAGAAAGAAAGATGTTGCAAAGTCTATTATACCTGATAACAATAAGGATTTGACAACAGAAGATATATCTAGAATAGCAGAAACAGAACGTAAAAGATCTATGACAGAAGATGATCTATCTGACCCATTAGTAATGGGCGGTGCATCGTCACTAGAAGTCTATAAGGAATTCATAATAGATAATTATGATAATAGATTTTATAGGGTTATGGCTCCTAGTGGACAATATCTAGAGAAGATATACATGTCCCTAGAGGAAGCCAAATTAGAAGTAGATGCAGCCAGCGCTGTACTACCAGTACAAAAGTCAAAAGAAAGGAAATTATATAACATTAGATACGTCAGATAAAATAAGGTCATTTGATGTGAAGTCTATGACCGACTCATCTAAAGAGTACAAGGTAACTTACTTCAACGAAGGGGATAAATGGGTATGCACTTGCCCAAGCTACATATTTCACGAAGAGGGCTTTGAGTGCAAACATATAAAAGCCATTAAGAACTCTCTTAACAAGAAAGGATAGTATGCCAGATTATATAGTAAGTGTAAGCTCGGAAATACCTTATAAAGTGGAAAAGGAATTCAGAACATCTGGATGGGACTTCCACGTAGCTGTAAGTAGGGCTGTTAAACAGTACCGAGAGTACCTAAGAACAGAAAGAGGTAAAGCTAAACAGTTAAAAACTGTAACTGTAAAAGCTACAAGACTATGAAAGTACATAATGTATACACTGATGGCGGTGCCTACAATAACGGCAGACCCAACCAATTAGCCAGAATATGTGTAGTGCATGAGAATGAAGTAATGGTGCATGAAAGCATAGGGAATCACACAAGTAATGAAGCGGAGTTCATGGCTATCGAACGAGCGTTCGAGTGGATAAATGAAAACATCAAAGATGATGTAGTTGTGGTTTTCTCTGATAGCAAACTAGCAGTCAATATGATTAATTACATCTGGCAAGGGCGATTAGAACGGTTGAAAGAAATAAGAGATCGTGTAGCTAACAAATTACCGAAGAATGTTGTGGTCAAATGGGTATATAGAGACTACAACAGGGCTGGCCAGTTCCTTGAATTTAATTTACCCAGAGAGAAATAGATATGAACGAAAGAAGTAAAAAGTTCTATAAAATAGTGGAAGATTTCAAAATAACACGCTCATATGCTGTAACTGGCAGAAATTTTGGTGTATCAAGACAAAGGGTACAGCAAGTAATTGACGCTAGTGGTATAAATGTAAAACCTAGGACAGCCCACTTCGTTTGGGTTGGTACTAAATGTAACATATGCGGAATAACACTAACAAAAAAGACTAAACATAGGGCGGGGTACTGCTTAAGTTGCTATAACAAATTAGCTTACAGATTAAAGGGAAAAGAACAGAGATCCCGTAAAAAGTTGCGTATAAAAGGAGGTGTTATTAAATGAATAAAAAGAAATTCTACGTGATAACTAAGAAAGGTAAGTATGGGGAAGAAACGATACATAGATGTACGGACCTAAACTCAGCGATGGATCTTTTCAAGTTTTTGGTACAGTCCAACACAGTTGAAATAGAAGAAATGAGTGCGCCAGATAATACAGAAGAACCAGATGAAGATGGTTATGTACCAAATGAGTACATAAAATACGAAAAAGGTGAGGCAGATTATCACATAGGAACAGAGATAATAGATGTGTACACAGAAAAAGAAGCCACTAAATTAAGCACAGAACGTGAGGCTTGGATTAAACCTTTCAGGGACAAAGCTGCTAAATTAAAAAAGAAAGGATCTAAAAAATGAAAACACCAAAATACATATGGTGGGTAACTAATGGCAACGGTGGCATGGGTTCATGGAGAACAAAGAAAGAAGCAGAAGCGTTTATCAAGTCTGGGTTCTTACCTACAAAAGATGGTATTAAATGGACTCCAGAAAGACATGATGCTGCTATATGTCCCACCTGTAACAAACCAGCAGAGAAAGACATAATAGAGGGTCTTGGGGAATGTCTTCGTTGTGACCATCTTAGAGCAGATGCAATAGATACAGCATCCGAGATAAGATCCAATTATGAGGGTGTTGCTGAATGAAAATAACAGCAATTCTAGACGAAGAGGAATTAAACGACGTTGATGAACTTCTAAGTACTGTATTCAAGTATGATGACGAAGTAAACGGACTACTTCCATACATGATTACGCCACTAAGAGATATAGCATATAACATAATAGGATGCGATCTGTTTATAAATGATGAATGTATTGAATTCTTAGTAGGATATGACCATGATTGTCAGATGGGTTCGGAAAACGGGTGTGATTATTGTTATGTACTTAATCTACTTGGGTTGTTACCAAAATGACACACGAATTGAGAAAAAGTGTAAAGGTCTGTTTGGCTGACTGAAAATATATTTAGTAGCCATTAAGGTATAATAATTTAATAAGAAAATGTTAGGAAAATGGATAATGAACAAAAGTATAAGTAACAATCCCATTTACTGGGAATGCAAAATAGATGGGCATGACAAGTTCTGGGCTGCAAAAATAATAGAATATGTGCCAGACGCATCATCTAAGTCACAGAAAGAATACACTCTTATCAGACGATGGGGATCTATTGGAACAGATGGTCAAAAGATGGAGCAAACTTATTACGACATCTACAAGGCAGAGGTAGAATTAGGAAAGCTAATACGTGACAAGGAAAGAAAGGGTTACAAAGCGGTGTTCTAGCATGAAAAATAATTACATAGAACTATTCAATTATAAGGGCATAGATGTAGTCGCCAGACTTAAAGGCAAAAGATACCAGGTTGGAATGAGAGGTGCTAATAAAATACCTATCTGGTTTGAATCTGCAAGTTACAAAGATAGTAAGTTATTAATTTCTAGTGGGCGAGAATATGCACGAATCATGATTGATAAGGTGCTTCTCTCCCGTAAAAAGGAAAAACGCTATGACAAAAAGATTTAAACCTTTGTGGCTACTAGTTAAGAGTACATCCACAAAGTTGTTAATATGGATTATTAAGTTTCTCACTTTCTTAACAGTTAGTTTCTATACACTATACAAGTGTACAACGGGCATATTGCGTAAAGGATTTGGTGCTGTCAAGAGTATAAGCAAGAGGAACATCAAAGTGTTTTGGTTAATGTTTCTAATGTTAATTATGCTAATACTCAGCGGCATTGTCTTCTATAAATGGTACGGATCATACAAAGAAGTAAATGCGTACATAGAGAACATGAACAACCAGATAAATATTGAAAGGGATATAAAAGAGAATCTCGAAAACGAAAACAACATACTAAAAGAAGAGATAGAAAAGAAAGATGCTGAATTACAGGCACGAGCAGAAGAAAAAGCCAAGTTTGCTCAACAACAGCACATACTGGCTAACAGGGACAAAGCAGACGCTAATTTACCAGAATATATTAAATGTTTGGTTGATAAGTATGCTGACAAATATGGTGTAGAGGATAAAAGAATGATTTCATGCATCATATTTTATGAATCTGGTGGCATATCAGACGCAAAGGGTGATAGAGGCGCTGCAATAGGTGTTGCACAGTATCACATAGGTACATTTCTTGGTCACAGACGACAAATGGGCCTGTCAGAGGAAGACCTACGAACAAATCCAGAAGCCAGTATAGACGCCATGCTATTTAGCATAAGTCGGGGCGGTATAGGTAACTGGACGGCTAGACGCAGTTGTGTTTAGTCATTAAAAAGTATATAATTTACTAATTAATTAGGAAGATTAAAGAAACGAAAGGAAAATTATGGCAAATAAAGATAATTCTATGAATTATTCCAATCTATTTACCGCTAAAGAATTGGGGCTAGTAGATAGAGAGAGGGAAACAAAACAACTAATGTACGCCCTATTTACTAGGGAGCACATGTTATTAATGGGACCTGCTGGTACTGCTAAGTCGCAATTCGCTACTAATGCATTTTCAACAGTAGATAAATCAAATCTATTTAGTATCCACTTAACAAAACAAACTACCGAAGAGTACGTGTATGGGCCTCTAAACATTGTTGAGTTAAAAAAGGGTAACTTAATACACAACACCACGAACTCAATCCTAGACGCTGATTTTGCGTTCCTAGATGAATTTTTTGACGCATCCGACGTATTGCTCAGATCATTATTAGGTGTGTTAAACGAACGTAAGTGGATGAAAGGTAGCCAACAGATGCCAGCCAAGTTACACACGGCTATAATTACATCAAACTATCAAAGAGAAAATGATGTAACACAAGCAGTACTTGACCGTATTATATTCAAAGCTGATATTAAACCTATCACAGCCAAGGGTAACAGAATACGAGTATATAAAGGATATCTTAGTAAACCAGATTTCATCCCAAAAAAGCTAATTGATATAGAGAAATTAAAAGCATTCTCTGATTTAGTTGAAAAACCAGGATCGGTTAAGTTTGGTAAAGATGTACTAGATGCCTATGACGATCTGGTAACAGAGTTCTCAAAAGAAAGTAAGAAATATATATCGCAACGTACAGCTAACAAAGCATTGAAAGTTGTAAAGGCATCGGCGCTATTAAACAACCGAGATGACGCTACTTTCGAAGACCTAGAAGAACTAAAATATGTATTTTGTGTATTAAACAGACGAATAGAAGAAGAAATATTTGACGCTGTGTTCGAGAGATGTGTTGGTAAAGTAGAGGAAGAAAGATCCATAATGAACGACTTGGACCAAATAGAAGCAAAGGTTAGCAGTATGCCAACAGACTTTGGGCAGTTAAAAGATGCTGATTTTATTACTAAAATGCGTGAACTTAACGAATACGGACAGTTAATACAGAAAATGGTATCGCCCACACCAAAAGTAGTAGCTAAAAAGAGGGCACTGACAGATAGGATACGAGATCTGGTGGCAACCAACAGAGATAAGTTGTTCAAAAAAGACACGGATATAAATAAAATATCGCCATCAAACAATGCATCAGATAACAATGCTATAGAGGGTGATATTCTATGAGAGTAACAAAGTTACAACTAGATCCAGAGGAAGAAAGAGCTGTAGAAGCACTAACAGATGCTATTACAGCAGCAAATAAAGACATAACACTGGCATATGATTTCTCAAAGGACATATACTCACTGTTTAAAGAGAAACTCAGCAAAAGAAGATTAATAAAGAACTACTGGAATATATTCAAAGATGCTAGGGTGTTATATGCCAAACATAAAACCATGGACTTGATGAAAAACGTAGATTTTTACGGTCGTGTGCGTGGGTTTTGTCGTTACTTGATTACATCACGATTGTTCCATGAACTCGATAAAATGGATCCCATTGATGCGTTGGAAGCGTTCCTAAATATGTTTCAACCACCAAACAAAGATCCACAACAGACATCTGGTCAATCTGGTTCTGGTGAAAAACAAGATCAACAACCACAGCAACAAGATCAGGGAGGTACGAGTGCGGATGAGGACAACATCCCCATAGATATGACTGAGTTCAAACAAGCACTGCCTAAAATAGAAAAGATATTAGACAGTGGGTTAATGGACAGCGAAGACTTTCAAGAATTTCTGGGAAAGAAAGCTGGAGTGGGCCATAACGATCTAAAAATAGGTAATATCAGAAATACAATAGACAAGATATCTAAATCAGTATCAGATAGAGAGCTAGAAATATTCTACATAGCTAGAAAGAAAGAGTCCGTGGAAATATATAGACGTGACGAGGTACTAGAAAGCGTACCGTATCCAGAAGATGAGATGAGTATAAAGAACATAGACAATACTATGGATATACTAAAAACATTGCCGACACAATACGCATATGATGACGACTTGTTCATGCAGAAGCTGATAAAGAAAGAGCTGCTAGTAAGAGATTACAAAACACGAAGACTGAAAAGACAGGTACTGTACCTACTTATAGATATATCTGGAAGTATGAATGGTACTAAAAACATATATGCATGTGGTATATCACTAGCTTTCATAAGACAGGCATTAAGTGAAGGTTCAACATACTTCTTGAGGTTTTTTGACGGGTCACCACATGCTTTACACACAGTAAAAAACAAAGAGGATGCACGAAGAGTGGAACAACTGCTACTAAAACAGCCGTTCTCTGGAGGGGGTACTGCTATACAAACTGCAATAATGAAAGCCGTTGATGACATTACCAATTCACCAGAAGACTTTGAGAAAGCAGAGGTTATGATTATAAGTGATGGGGAAGATGGTGTAAGCATAGATGATAACTTATTGAAAGGTGTGAAGATACACTCGACCATTATAGATGGCAGCAACGACGGTCTGAAACAAGCATCAGAGTCTTACATAGAGTTGGATAGTAATGATCTTGTCGATTGATTATTTTACTAATTTATTATATAATAGTTAATAATAATGAAATACGAAATAAATGATTTAAAATACATATATGTTCGTGTCGGTGTTAAAAATACCCATGTAGAAGAAATGAGTGATAACGATTTCGTAAAGTGGGCGCAAGATAAATTCCAAGTAAAAATTCAAGATGATGACACAGTAAAAGGCACACCATGGTCTTTACAGGACAGGACGGACTTTCTAAATGATATGTCCGCTAGATATGGTGGTGGTCATGTTGTAGTAATGATAAAGCATTAAGTAATAAATTGAAACGAAAGGAAAATTAAATGAACGAAGATTTTGATTTCATCGCTGAAATATTAGATGTCGATGAAAATATAAAACCCATTGAGTTGGGTGGCGGTCTCATTGAATACCGCAAATATGCGTGGGCGTTAAAATTCTTAGAGGAGAAAGCTCTAAAGCTGAAAGATTATAAAAGCCAAGTCGTTGCTGATATTGACAAAGCAATTACGAGCAAAGAATCGACTATCACACACCTAAGAGGCGAGATAGAACGTGCAATGTTAGCAGATCCAGCCGTTGATAATACCACTACTGGTGGTAAGAGTATGCAACTGCCCGACATCGCTACTATATCAATCAGTAAATTACAAGACAAAATTGCCATTGTAGATCCAAAAGCTGTATTAGATAATCTAGGTCAAGAGTTCTCTGTGGTTAAGGTCAGTCTTGATACGAAAAAAGCTAAGAAACACATAGAAGAAACTGGAAAACTACCCAAGGGTGCTGAAAAGAAACAAGACAGAACAATGTCAGTTAGGTTCACTAAATAAACATGAAACCAAAAGTAGAACTAAAATTGCTCAGTCTAATATACCAATTCGAGGGCAAAGTATTAGAAAAAGCTAAGTTTAAAGATAAACAGGTTGGTGGAAAGAAACACCTAGTTTTAGAACTGGGTTTTTATGATGAAGGTGGAGATCAAAGCACAATGGTATTAGTGTTGGACAAAAACATAACGCTTAATGATTGCGAAGAATTGTACGAAGAAGTTATTAGATAAAATGGTCAAAGTAAATAAAAATAAGTTTATCAGATACTACAAACTGGTTGAGTCTGGGGAAAAGAGGGGCAGTGCGGTTGATATAGCTAAAAAAGCCAGACTTACCAAGGGTGTAGTGGATGAGATACAAAAAAATTATGGTTGGTACAAATCACAGTACTTAGCGGGCAACCATATCGTAACAAAAGAAGACTAACCCGCAGTCTAAGTTAGGAGGTGAAGTTCATGGAAAAACCTACACTAAGTAGAAAATTAAAAGACTATCGTTGGGAACTTAGAGATCATAAAGTCGCAATTATAGATTTGAGAAACAATAATGAAATAGTTATAGATAAAGTTAGACTCATGTCGTTTATGAAATTCGCCCCCAATTGTTTAGATAAAATGAGGATAGAAGATTGTAAAAAGTTGAGAAATAAAATATCTAATATCAGAGCTAAGGCAAGAGCTAAAAAAGAAAATAAGAAAAAAGCACGTGCCAAAGTTACTAATCAAGGAGAGCTACTATGAGTACATGGGGCATAGGTGATATACATGGCTGCTATGCGGAACTGATGAAACTATATTTCAAATTATTAAGGGAGGGATTAAACCCAGATAAAGATGTGGTTGTTTTTATGGGCGATTACATAGATAGGGGACCTGATAGTAAGACGGTGGTTTCACAAATGATAGAATGGCACAACAAATATCCTCATTGGGTATTTCTGTTTGGCAATCACGAGGATATTTTTCTCAACTGGTATTACAATAAAAATGTATATCAGGAAGATAGTGGTTGGAGCTGTTTCTTGTCTAATGGCGGAATAGAAACGTTAAAATCGTACGAAACAACAAAATATGATAAGAAGTTTCCAGAAGACCACATTAAGTTTTTTACAGAAGTAGCTATATTGTTTTACGAAACCGACAACTACATTTTTGTGCATGGCGGACTTATACCAGGCACGCCCATCAATGATATAAAAGCATTAATAAATGAAACAATATTAAAAGCACTGATTTGGGCAAGAGAAGAATTCATAGATGATGATTATGATTGGGGCAAATTTGTAATCTTTGGACATTCGGCCGCATATAAACGTAGATGGGGTGAGTTGGGAATGCCTATAATGATGAAAAATAAGTGTGGTATTGACGGCGCAGTATGTCCTCCTGCAAGTAAAAATCTATTGGCAATTGAGTTACCTGAAAAGAAAATTCATGGAATTAAGGCAGGAAGTTTAGA
>Ga0207997_1000804_pt1 | contig 15965 bp, 19 predicted proteins | sample AntAceMetag02UKN_FD_184777 | JGI IMG/M metagenome (GOLD analysis project Ga0207997, IMG submission 184777) | Saline lake microbial communities from Ace Lake, Antarctica - Antarctic Ace Lake Metagenome 02UKN (SPAdes) (version 2) | ecosystem: Environmental > Aquatic > Non-marine Saline and...
TTTCTTGTTTTGTTTCTCTTGAAAAGCCAGTTAGACAAGAGTATTATAAATTAATAGAATTATATAAATGTAATCTCAACAAGACTGAATCTGTGCGGGGTCAAACCCCGCAAGGCTGGTTGATGCCTGGTATCAACTGATTTAAAAAAGCAGAAACTTTTTTCCCTAATTAAGAAGATGAAATTCATATTAAAACCTAACTTTATTAAAAATGTCTAAAATAATCATACAAATTTTTTTCTCATTAATTTTAATTATTCCTTTTTGTAGTCGTATTTTTCCGATTTCTGAGAATGTTTCTACTAATTCTGATAATTTTATTATGCTGGGTATCGTATTTTTTCCTATAGTTGTTGTTTGGTTAGGTGTATTACTAATATGGTTTATTATAGATTTTATTATATTTCTTAAAAATAGAAAAAGTATATTATTAGAAATTTTAATTGTCGGTCTAAATTTTTTGTTTTGGTTATCTTTGATATCTGATGGATATATTTTTGCAATAATTGCTTTAACAATGATTCTTTTTATATTTATCGATTATGCACATTCGGAATAAAGTAAAGAAAATAAAACAATAAAAAGAAAGAAAAGAATGCTTCACTTTTAACAGGGAATTAGGTGTTTTAAATGATTTTACCGAGAACCGTTCTCGGTAAAATCTTGACTGTGCGGGGTTAAATCCCGTAATAGATGTAACGGGGTTAAACCCCGCAAGGCTGGTTGGGGTCAAGTTTCAATAAATTTTATGAATGATTTTTCTGAATATAAAATTAAAGAATATAGGCATTGGGAAGTTTTTGTCTGCCAAAATCAAAGTTATTTGGGAAGATGTGTTATTTGGTGTAAAAGAGATGATGCATTAGATTTGACTGATGCGGCAAAAGAAGAAAGGGAAGAATTGTTTTTAATACTGCAAGAATTAAGAAAGGCTTTAATTAAAATCTTTCATCCTGATTGGTTTAATTATGCTTTTTTAGGAAACGGTATGCGACATTTGCATTGTCATTTTATACCTCGCTATGCTAAATCAAAGATTTTTGAAGGAACAAAATTTGAAGATAAATTATTTGGCCATAATTGGAAAACGGACCATGATTTTATAACACCAAAAGTGGTTTTAGATAAGATCAAATTAAGCTTATCCGATGCCCTAAAACAATAGGGTCGGTGGAGGTTTAACTTCAACCGATAATCAATTGACTCCAGGAGTCAACCGACTAAAGGTTAAGAATAATATGAACATAAAAGAATTTTTCAAATTAAACTCATTCAAATCATTTTTTACAGTATTTTTTGGAACTTCATTTCTTTTTTTACAATCTTCTATAGTAGCTTTTTTGGAATTTTTATTTCCAAAAACATTAGGTCCAATAATTTTTTCTATTATGGAAATATATTTTGGACTACTTATTATACCAGTAGGTATTATTGCTAACTTATTAGGCCTTTTGCCTAAATATTGTGATGGAGGTTTTTGTCTTTTCTCCCCTGGACCACTTTTAATTTTGTTAATTATTAATCTAATTTATTTTTATATTATTTCTTGTTTAATATATTTTTTTATTTCAATAATTAGAAAAAAAATATTAAAAAACAAAAAAAATAAGAAATTATTTATCTTAATAACTGTCCCTATCCTTCTTATATTTACAATTATAATAGGATTAATTTATCATCTGCGAAGCATAGAGAGAGATATAGAAATTGAAAAATATAGGCGTGAAAGAATAGAGCGAGAACTCTTGCAAAAAGAAAAAAGAAAAGAAGATATTGCTAATTGGCAGGTTTATCATAATGGAGAATATGGATTTGAATTTAAATATCCTAATAATTGGGTTTGCTTAGGAAAAAAGAATGAACATATAATGGATGATTCAGATTGGGTATATCATATAGAATTAAAGCCGGATGATAGAGATTATAACAAGAATGACGTTGTAAGATACCCTTTCCATATTAGACTACTGAATAAGCCCGATAAAGTTCATAACAGTTTTGAAGATCTTTTTAGTCAATGGGGGAAAGAAGAAACAAAAACTGATTTTAATATAAATAATATTATTGCCACTAAATTTACTACAAAGTTTATAGAATTCAATCCTTCGGGGACTACATTTACCATGGATGCTTGGGAAACTATAATTACTAAAGAACATAATAATTTAGGTTATTATTTTGAATTTTCTGATTATATTTCTGCTTTATGCACAACAGATGGCGATATTTCAACAGATTTTAAAGAGGTGATCTCTAGTTTTAAATTTATTGAAAAAGAGAATATAATTCCATATATTAAAATTCTTTCTCCTAGTGGAGGAGAAGAATGGGAAATAGGACAACCACAAACAATTCGCTGGGAAACAGGAAAAAATATGGACAATGCATATGTTAATATATTTCTTGATCAACAAGGAAGATTTAGCAATGGAAGACTTAACGAGTTTAGGATACCTGCTTCTCAAGGAAAATTTATTTTAGATAAATTTCAATTTGTTCTATATACTGAAGAAGGAGATGGAACATGTTGGAATGTATTTCCGGAAAATAAATATAAAATTAGATTGCTATACATATGGGACGTAGACTCACAATCAGTTAAAAGTATACAAGAAGAGAGTGATGGTTATTTCAGTATTATTAAAAAAGATGAAATTGTTGAATAGAAAATTTATTTATTATAAGTAGGGAAAATTCATCTTAACCCTAATTTAAGCAAAGAAGAACAAGAAACAATTCTTAAAAAATGTGTTAATGAAGAGATGAAAAAGATTCAGATGATTGTTGCTGGTAAAATGTCACAAATGCTAGGTTTAGGGTCGGTGGAGATTTAACCTAAACCAGATTGGATCTGTGCGGGGTCAAACCCCGCAATAGACGTAACGGGGTCAAACCCCGTTTTTATTTACTGAAACGCAACTTCGCGTTTTTATATGCGGTTTCAATTTCCTCTTTCGTTAGGTGTAATCCTCCGTTCATAAGATATCTTGATGATTCGTCTATAAAATCATTACCATCGTAATGCGACAACCCCAATAGGTGACCGATTTCATGAGCCAGAATCTGAAAATCATTTGAATAGTACCTGTCTATTACACAAGCCATGCCGTCTCCTTCGTGACTGGTTCCGCCTGTCTGAATAAAATAAAAATCAGGATTTTTTTTAATAAAAACTATTCTCATAGTATCCTCGTTGGAATCTGGTAAATTATTAAAGTATCCGAATAACTGTTTCCAAAAAAGATCATCTTCTTCAAATGATTTTAGATCTATATTTATATCTCTGATATCTTTAATTTCTATTTCTATATCAGCCTGGTTTAATATGTTTGATGCCTTCTTTATAATATTATAGATATTTTCTTTATCGCGACGGGTCTTGATTGAGTAAGGAGAAGTTATTCTATATACTATGGTTGATATTTTGATTTTAGGATTATTCAATATGCTCGGCATTTTAATTTGTATTGCATCTCGAGACGTTTGATAAGTATTTAGAATGAACTTTAAACGTAATAGATTTGAGGGTAAAATGAAATAAGCAAATATAGAAACGCCTAACATTAATCCTATAATTAACGCCATTCTACTTCTTCCATCTTTGAAAAGATTTTTTAATTTATTTGTTATATCCATAGGTCGATTATATAATCAAGTTATAAGAAAGTAAAAAACAAGGTTAGCCGAGGTTTAACTTAAATCAGATTGAGTCTGTGCGGGGTCAAACCCCGCAAGATCGGTTGACTCCTGGAGTCAACCGACTAGAAGGTTCGAAATAATTAAAATAAAAAAATGAAATCTTTAGTTGTTTATTACTCGAAAACAGGAAATACGAAAAAAATTGCTGAAGCAATTGCTAGGGGATTAAAAGCGGATTTAAAAAGAGTCGAAGAAGTGAATAATATTTCTGAATATAACTTGATATGTGTAGGAACACCAGTATATGGTTTTGCCCCAGCGATGATAGTGCAGAATTTTTTAGAAAATATTCCCTCTTCATCTAATAAAAAGGGGATTGGCTTTTGTACTATGCATGCAGCTGGAGATAAAAGAACGTTAAGAATTTTAAAAGAAAAGATGGAGATTAAGGGAATTGATTTTTTGGGAGGTTTTTCTTGTAGGGGATTAAGTAGTATCTTCGCCAATATTGGTCCAAAGATTTTCAACAGGGGAAAGCCAAATAAAAAAGATTTGGAAAAAGCTGAAGATTTTGGCAGAAAAATACTCGAATCTCAAATTAATCTAACTTATCGAGTCGGTTGAGGTTTGACCTCAACTGTGCGGGGTCAAACCCCGCAATAGATGTAACGGGGTTAAACCCCGCAAGATCGGTTGACTTCTGGAGTCAACCGGCCACCAAGACTAGATTCCGATTCTATATCTATGGAGGTTAATCCTCGACCAAAGGTTGAGGTTTAACCTCTCCTATTCTTCTTTCTTATGTTTATATGTTTAAATGTTTAGATATTTAAAAATCAAAAAAGGAGAATAAGAAAATGAGAGAGAATGAAAAAGTAGTTCTTTTTATGTTTTGTTGCTTATTTTATTTAATTTTAGCAAAAAAAATGTTCCAATCTATTATGTTGGAAGAAATAGCAGAAATGCCACAGCATTTTATCCCTTTGCTTGCTATAAATCCTTCTCCTTCTTTCAGAGTTTTTCTTGCTTGCCTGACTATAATTATTTACTTAACACTTATCCTTGTCCTCTGTGTTTATCACTTATCGCGGGAGGGAAAAGAAAAGAATAAAAAATAAAACAGGTTGTAGGTACAGATCTTTTTTAAAAATGGATACTTATAAAATAAGTATCCATTTATCTTTTATAATTTTAAAAATAATTAAAAGAGATTGGGCAAAAAACTAAGTATTTTTTATTGAATTCTTCTTGCGTAGGTTCTACTCTCTGTGTTTACCTCAATTATGTCTCCTTTTTTGATAAACAAGGGGGCGTTTATTTTTGCACCAGTTTCGAGTGTTACTATTTTTGTTCCTCCTTGGGCCCTATCTCCCTTAATCCCGGGAGGAGCCTCTTTAACTTTTAGATTTAACTTGATAGGCAAAGAGATATTAATTATTTTTTCCTTAAAAGAAAAACCGTCTAAAATTATATTTTCTTTTAAAAAGTAAGCTGTCTCTCCTATTGCCTCTTTTGTTAAAAGAAATCTCTTAGAAGAATTTTCTTTCTCGCAAAAACAAAATTCGTTTTTATGAGAATAGAGAAATTTAATTTTATTCCTTTCTATTTGAGCTTCTTCAAATTCGTCTGAAGGATGGAAAGTTTTTGAAATTACATTTCCTGTGTCTAAATTTTTTAATTTTGTTTTTAAAACCGAAGAACCTCTTCCCTTAAAAAGAAAAGAGGCCTCTGTAATTTGGTAAGGCTGTTTTGATATGATTATTATTGAATCTTTTTTTAATTCGTTAAAAGATAACATAAGATCATTTAAACATCCTAACATTTAAACATAAGAAGATAAAAAGAAGAGATTGAGATAAGGGTCAAACCCTGACATAGTCAGGGATTGACCCTAGGAAAAGAAGAGAGAGGAAAGGATGAGATAGAGATTAAACCTCAACCTTCGGTCGAGGATTAACCTCCTGAAACGAAACTGGTCGAGGATTAACCTCCTAAGAGATCAAGAGAAGAGAAGAGAAAAGAAGGAGAACGGTTCTCCTGAGACTTTTTTTGACGGAGATTGGCTATCTGGTTAATCTAATATTGTTCCTATAAAATCGCTATTTCCTTTCAGAAAATCTTTGGAAGTTGTGGGTTTTTTGCCTTCTATTTGAAATCCCTCGACGATCAAGAAATCTTTTCCTGTCTGAACTGCTATCTTATCGTTAGGAGCTAAGAATGTTTTTCCGTTAGGACCCGAAGGACAAATTTTAGTTTGTTTCATAATTTCAACTTTCAGTATTTTTATTTTCTTTTTTTCAGAATTTTCTTTTATTTTTGCTTCTGTGAAAGTCCCGGGCCAAGGGTAAAAAGCTCTAATTTTTCTTTCGATTTCTTCTGCTGAGTTTCCCCAATCTATTTTTCCGTCTTCTCTTTTTAGTCGTTTTGTATAAGTTGCCTGTGAATCATTTTGCGGGGTTGGTTTGATTTTTCCTTTCATCCAATTAGGTATCGTCTTAATTAAAAGCTTAGCCGCTAAGTCTGATAATTCTTCAGATAATTTTTCATGATTGTTATCACTTGATATTTTATATTTCACATTAGATACTATTTTACCGTGGTCCATTTTCTCATCCATTAAAATTATGGAAACTCCAGTTTCTTTTTCACCTCTTAATATAGATGTTTGAATAGGGGAACTGCCTCTGTATTTTGGAAGAAGAGAAGGATGGACATTAAGAGATCCTTTCTTGGGGATATCTAATATCTTTTGTGGTATTAATTCTCTGTAGGCTGCTACTACTATTAAATCTGGTTTTATTTCCTCTATCTCGTTTAGACATTCTATTATTCTTTCTGGTTGCAAGATTTTTATTTTATATTTTTTAGCTAAAACTTTTACTGGCGGGGAAGTTATCTCTTTTTTTCTTCCAACCGGCTTATCGGGAGTAGTTATTACTAAAGAAGGCTCAAAATTTTCTTTGATGAGCTCTTCTAAAATATTTGCCCCAAATTCTGGGGTTCCGATAAATATAATTTTTATTTTTTTATTTTCCATTCTATATCTTTTTCTTTTCCAGCAAACTCAAGCCATACTCCGTCCGGGTCTATAACATACCATTTCTTTTTTGTTTGAGACCAGATCATGAGGTTTCCCTGAAAAAAAGGTTTTTTAATGATTTCCTTTGGTTTTAGTTTATCTAATTCCAGCCATTTTTTAAAGATGGTTTCAATAGCATAATCCAAATCTCTTGATTTTGCCCAACTAGAAACTTTGAATATCGCTTCTTTTGCTTTTTTTACTGAACCGGCCAATTCTAAAAGTTGTTTTGCAGGTTTTGTAAATCTTGAATAAACTATTTTTCTTTTTCTTGCCTCACTTTTAAGTTCTCCCAAGCTTAACCCTTTAGTTTCAAAGTAAAAAGTAATAATTTGACGAATAGCAGTTTCTTCTTTTAATTCTTCGTGGTATTTAATTTTACCTTTCTTCAAATATTCTTCTATTTTACTTGCAATACTTTTTCCTACGCCTGGTATTTTCTCAAGTCCCTTGAGACCCTTTTCTTTATAGATTAAAGAAATATCTTTTTCTAATTTTTCTAATATATCAGCCGCTTTTTTATAGGCCCTCGGTTTAAATTTAACTCCTTTTATATCTAAGAGTTCTCCTGTTTGATATAATATTTTAGCAATTTCTTGATTAATCATATTTTTTAACACTAAACTTATAAATTGCTATTTTCTCCACACTTGGGTCTATTCCTCCCTTTTGGCAAGTAATAGAAATTTGTTTTTCTGTTGTGTTGATTCCATCTAAACCAGGAAGTAAAAGGGCGGATTTCAAAGGATATTCGGTCGTTTTTACTATTATACCATACTTGTTTGGATTAAGTTCTTTTATGCTTTTAATCAATTTAGGTTGTTCCAATAAATATACGGTATATCTTAATTCAGACAATTCTTTTTCTTGAACCGGTCCAAATCTATAATCTTCTGTTGCAGCCGAAACAGCATTTTGTATAATTTCTTCTGCAACATTTTCTTGAGTTGGCAGATAAGTCCCTATGCAAGCTCTTAATTCTCCATTTTTTTCTATCGTAACAAAAACTCCTTTTTTCTGTTTCAGAATGCTTTCAGGTAAATCTTCTGAGGCTTTTTCAAACTTTCCTTTTTTAACAAATGTCTCCACTGCTTTTTTTGCTAAATTAGTGTAGTAATTCATTTAATTTAAAATTAGCTGTTAAATATCCCACTCCAAAAGGAGCTTGATAAGAAAGAATTTCTGGCTCCCAATCCGTATTATCTAAAATTCCAAGTAAAATTAATATTGACCTATAGCCACATTCTCCTGCCTCTTCTATTAATTTTGAATCCATATTAATTATTTCCTTGACCTTTTTCTTTCTTAAGAATCCAATTATTTTTTGATCAAATTCTTTTCCTTTTGGAGAATAACCAGCTGGGGCATTAGGAGTTAATCTATGGGAAAGATCTCCTGAAGCGATTACGGCAATTCTTTCATTTTTTAAAGATTTTTTAATTGATTTCCCGAACTCAAAATGCTCTCTATTGCTTAATCCAGAATAACCGATAGGTATAATTTTAACCCCCGGTACTTTCTTAGATAGAAAATATAGAGGAACAAGAGTTCCATGGTCTAGTTCTTTCTCTTTAATCTTTTTTAAGGGAATATCTTTTAAAAGGCATGATTTCTCAATCAAATCGATTTTCTCTAAATCATTTTTAAAAATCAATTCTGTTTTTAAATCGCCAAAATTATAAAAATGACCAAGTAAAATAGGGGAATCTATGATAGTAAATTGATTAAAATCTAAAGGTCCGTGAGGAGAAATTACTAAAATAGTCTTAGTGTTTGATTCCTTAAATTTTTCAGCCAAAGAATCCATTGCCTCAATTGTCTCTGAGGCTTTTTTTAAATCAGCTGAATTACCAATGGTCGGTATTATTATCGGAGGATGGGAGCAAATGGAAGCAAAGTTAATCATTTTAAGATTAAGTTAATTTTTCTGCCACATCTTGGACATTTCCCATTTTTGTCATATCTCTTAATAGAATATCCTTTTCTTTCGATTACAACGCTTTTGCATCTGGGACAGAAAGTATTTTCTGATTTAAGTCCAGGTATATTTCCTGTATAGACATAATCTAATCCTTCTTCTTTCCCTATTTGATAAGCTTTTTCTAAAATCTCAATGGATGTGTCTGGAATATTTTTTAATTTCCAGGAAATTTCTCCGCAGAATTTGGTTATATGCCAAGGAGTTTCTTTGCCCAATTCTTTTTTTATAAACTGGGCTATTTTTCTTATATTATCTTCCTTATCGTTTAACCCAGGAATGATTAAGGTTGTTACCTCAGTCCAAATTTTTTTGCCTTTCAGTCTTTTTAGTGTTTCTAAGACTGGTTTGATTTTTGCCTGGCAATACTTAACATAAAAAGAATCTTCAAAACTTTTTAAGTCGATATTCACGGCATCTAAATATGGATAAATTAGATTGAATAAATCTTTTGACCAGTAGCCATTCGAAACCCAAACATTTTTAATACCATTTTTTTCAGCTAACTTCATTATGTCTAGGGCATATTCTGAAAAAATTGTAGGTTCTGTATATGTGTAGGAAATGCTTGGAAGCTTATTTTGGAGAGCAATTTTAATAATATTTTCTGGAGATATTTCCTTCCCTTCAACTTGTGACGCTTGAGAAATTTTATAATTCTGACATGATTTGCATTTAAAATTACATCCCACAGTTGCTATTGATAAGGAGTCACTGCCAGGAAGAAAATGGAAAAAGGGTTTCTTTTCAATGGGATCAATTTCTAAGGCGCAAAGTTTTCCGTAATTTAAAGAATAAAGCTTTCCCTCATGGTTTTCTCTCATATTGCAGATGCCCTTTTCTCCTGAAGAGATTAAACATAAATGAGCGCAATTTCTACATCTTACTTTATTTTTTTCTAATTTTTGGTAAAGATATACCTCTTTTGTTTTTTTTGCCATAGTAATGCTTTTTTCATTTTATCATCATCAAAGAAAAAAAGAAGGCACTGTTATTTTAGTTAAATAACAATGCCTATTTTAAGAAATTTCTAAGAAAAATACCATCTTTTGAATCTCTTAATTTTCGTAAAGCCCTTTTTTCAAGTTGCCGTATCCTTTCTCTCGTTAAACCTAAAATATCTCCTATTTTTTTAAGGGTTTGCCCTTCATTATCTTCTGTTTCCATTCCTACTCTCATCTTTAAAATCTTTGTTTCTCTTTTTGTGAGGTGTAACAAAAAAGCATTATCTATTTCTTTTTTTAATTCGTCTTGTTCTATTTTGTCTAAAATAGAACACTTACCTTTTTGTTTTAACAATTCAATCATTCTAGTATCTTCGCTTGTTGAGTCTTTGTGTCCTTGAGTGTTTCTAACAAACAAATCAAGCGAAATTGTCTTTTTTTGTTTTATTTCTTCAATTTGTTCTATTTCTTTTTTGTCAAGTCCGCTTTCTTCCGTAATTTCAGATAGAGAAGGCTCTCTTCTCAGCTTTTGTTGTAATCTTATCTTACTTTTTTCGTATTTGCAGGTATTTTCCGATATATAAAACGGAATTCTAATTATGTCTTTTCGATCATAAACAGCTCTTATCATTGCTTGCATTATCCACCATGTTGCGTATGTTGAAAACTTATATCCTTTCTGAAGATCAAATTTTTCAATAGCAGTTATTAATCCTATATTTCCTTCTTGGCAGATGTCTTCAAACTTGAAGCTGGTTCCAAAGTATAGGGGTCTTAGTCTGTTTGCCACCAAATAGACTAATCCTCTGTTTCGCAGAGCAATTTCATTTCTTAGATGTTTATTATGAGGATCTTTTTTGAGCTTCTGAAGTAATTTTTTTACTTTAGCTGACGAAAAAGAAAAAGAGCGGTCGAGAGAGTTATCATGATACTCCTTAATTTCTTTTTTTTCTTTTAAATGAACATTATTCATTCAATTACCTCCTTATAATCAAATTTTATATTTTAGGATACCATTATTAAGGTAAATTGTAAAGTTGGGTTTGTTTTGTTATCATAATGTCATATGGACAAACATAAAATTTTTATAGCTATAAATATTCCCGAAAAAATCAAAGAGAGGTTCTTAAATTATCAGAAAAAATGGAACGATTTGCCCGTGAGGTGGGTAAAAAAAGGGGATATGCATATAACACTTGTTTTTGTCGGTAATGCTTCAAGCAAAGAGATGGGATATATTTGTGAAGCAGTTAAGAAAGAAGTTTTAAATTATTCTTTTTTTAATATCAACTTCAAAAAGATATTATATTTTCCTGAAAATAAAATTCCTCCTAGAATGATTTGGGTATTAGGAGAAGGGGTAGAGGAATTATCTAACTTAAAGAAAAGTTTAGAAAATGCATTACTAAAGGAAGGAATTCATTTTCCCATTGGAATGAAGATGTTTAAACCTCATATTACATTAGGAAGAGTTAGAGTTTGGGATTGGAAAAAAATTGAGCCTGACGAAAGAGAAGATATAGAAGAAGATATTTCTATGAATTTTGAAGTTAATTCTATTGAGGTTATGGAAAGCAAATTAAAAAGGAAAGGGGGACCTGAATATACTATCTTGGAAAGTGCAAAATTAAAAAACTAGTATCTCGTCCGCCAGCCGGCGGATTAGGTATCTGGTCCGCCAACCGGCGGATAAGTTGTCTATCCATCGGCAATAAACTTTTCAAGGTATCGGACGTTCAAATCCCAGCGTGATTTGCCGTCCTGCGCTCTCGGTCTGTTGTCCGCTTTCAGCGGAACCATGCCAACAGACCTCCGAGAGCTACCTTGAAAAACATATTGCCTCTGTAAGTGTCTATATTCTCATTCTCTTTTCTCTTATGTTTAAATGTTAAGATGTTTAAATGTTTAAATGAACTTGTTGATTATATGAATATTCATTTTATTGGTATCGGTGGAATCGGAGTATCTGCTTTAGCTCAATATTATATAGAAAAGGGACACAAAGTTAGTGGTTCTGATTTAAACTTGTCTGGGAATACGGAATTATTAGAAAAGAAAGGAGCTAAAATTTACATCGGGGAGCACAAAGCTGAAAATCTAACTAAAGATATTAATCTTGTTATATATAGTCCAGCTGTTCAGTCTGGTAATGTAGAGTTGGAAAAAGCACGTAAAGCAGGACAAGGAACATCAAGCGTTGAAAGTAAAATACAAATAATGAGTTATCCCGAAGCTCTAGGAACTTTAACTAGAAAATATTTTACGATTGCTGTTTCAGGAACTCACGGGAAGAGCACGACAGCTTCAATGGTTGCGAACGTTTTAATTAAAGCGGGATTTGACCCTACGGTTATTATCGGTACCAAATTAAAAGAATTTGGAAATTCAAATTATAGAGCGGGGGATAGTAAGTATTTGATTATTGAGGCAGATGAACATTTTGCTTCTTTCCTAAATTATAATCCTGATATTTTAATTTTAACTAATATTGAAAAAGATCATCTTGATTACTATAAAAATTTAGATAATATTTTAGAATCTTTTAGAAAATATTTATCTCTCATAAAAGAAGGGGGAGTATTGATTTTGAATAAGGATGACAAAAATATTCCTAAACTTGGAGTTGAAAAAATATCTTCTCAAAAATTCAAGGTTTTGGAATATTCTTTAAGGCAAGAAGAAAATGAAAGAATGAAAAAGACTTTAAAAATTCCCGGGGACCATAATGTTTCTAATGCGCTTGCTGTTTTGACGCTTTCTAGAGAATTAAAAATATCGGACGAAGTTACTTTCGAAACTCTTTCAAATTACAAAGGGTCATGGAGACGTTTTGAGATTAGAAAATCATCAGTTTCTGGAATTGATTTTTTGATTGTTAGCGATTATGGTCATCATCCTACGGAAGTTTTAGCAACTCTTCGGGCAACGAGGGAAAAATGGCCAGAAAAGAAAATTCATTTTATTTTTCAACCTCATCAATATCAAAGAACTTTTTATCTCTTTAACGATTTTATAAATTCTTTTAAAAAATGCTTAGAGGAAAAACTGTTTGATATTGCAATTATCGCGGATATTTTTGATGTAGCCGGCAGGGAATCTGACGATATAAGAAAAAAAATAAATTCTAAGAAATTAGTTGAAGAAATTAATGATAATTATGTTCTTTACCTCAAAAAAGAAGAAATATTGAGATATTTAAAAAATAATATAGGAGAGGGTGACGTAGTCATAATTATGGGGGCTGGGGATATTTATAAATTAGGTGATCAGTTTTATATAGAGGAAGGTTGACAACTTTTTAAAACGAGAGGAAAATAGGCTAATAGAAAGCAAAGTCGAGGTTTAAAAATACAATTACCTTATTTTATTATGAATTCTACTGTAATTTGGGTAATATTTGCGATAGCGGTGATATCTTTGGTGGTATATTTTTTAATGAACAAGAAGGAGAAAAAGGAATCATCTCTTCCTCCGTCTGAAAATCCGTCCAATGAAATTCCTGAAGATGAGAATCCGCCCAGCGAAGACTCTTCGTCAATACCTCCCTTTGAATAATAGAACCTGTTTTAGGGTCTTTTTTTCTTGGGTTTAAGTAATGATTCAGAAGATGTCTGCTTTTTTGTTTTGTAATTTTAAGCTTCGTTTTAATAATAAATTTTTAGTCTTAATAAAATATAAAAATGAATAAATTTCTAAAAATGTTTTTTTTAATATTAATAGTAATAATCGTATTGCTTTTTTGTTTCTTTTTTATTGGGAAAGCAAAACCTGCGGAAAATATTAAATGGGGAGTTGTTTTTTCCCAGAAACATTCAAAGTTTTTAGGATTAGATTGGAAGGAAAATTATTTAGCTATCCTTGATGATTTAAAAGTAAGACACCTTAAGCTTATTGTTTATTGGGATTTAGTTGAGAAAGAAGAAGGTTCTTATGATTTTGAAGATATTGATTGGCAAATTAAAGAAGCTGAGAGCAGAGGAGCGGAAGTTCTTCTTGTCTTTGGTAGAAGAGTCCCCAGGTGGCCTGAATGTCATTTCCCTGATTGGGCAAAAGAAATGCCAGAAAAAGAAAGGAAAGAAAAACTTTTAAAACTAATAGAAAAAATAGTTTTAAGATATAGAGATAACGAAGCAATTACCTCGTGGCAGGTTGAAAATGAACCTTTTTTTCCTTTTGGCCATTGTCCTCCTCCTGATGAAGAATTATTGAAAAAAGAGATAGAATTAGTAAAATCCTTGGATAATAAAAAGAGACAGATCATTTTAACAGAAAGTGGTGAATTTTCTCCATGGACTAAGGCTGCTAAATTAGGAGATATAGTGGGACATACTCTTTATAGAAAAGTTTGGTTTGAACAATTTAATAGGTACTTTTCTTATCCTCTCCCTCCTGTTTTTTACCATAGAAAGGCATGGCTAATTGATAAAATGTTTTCAAAAAAAGTAATATGCGTTGAACTTCAAGCTGAACCGTGGGGACAAGTTTTACTTTATGATTTATCTCCCGAAGAGCAGGAGAAAACGATGAATTTAAAAAGATTTAAAGATGTTATTGAATTTGCTCGAAATACTGGAGAAGATACTTTTTATCTTTGGGGAAGTGAATGGTGGTATTGGATGAAAGAAATTCAAGAAGATGGTGCAATATGGAATGAATCAAAAAGTCTTTTCTAAAAACGGTATATTTGGGACATAATTGGCAGAGAATCTTTCTCTGTCAATTTTTATGATTGGTTGATACCAGGTGTCAACCGGCCAACTCTGGCATTAATTCAATTATTATTTATTTTCTTTAGATCACTGGTCCTTTCAATTAAAAAGCCGGAGTTACTTAATTGTCTCCGACTTTTTTAAAATTAGATTTTTAAACCTAATTTTTTTGCAGACTTGTTGTATTCGCGGGCAAATTTTTTTATTTCCTCTATTTTTACAGGAGAAAAAAATCTGAATTTTGGTTTTTCTCTGATCTTTAATTCTATACATTCTTTTCCTATTATAATAGAAAAAAAATCAGGCAAATCCCGATTGTTCAATAAATCATTTCTTTTCCTAAAATTTTTTTCAAATATCTTCCATTTCACATGTTTATTTATTGCCTTTACATGTTTATTCATTGCCTTTTGCCCCCTTTATTTTTTAATAATACTGCTAAAACAATATCATTGTTTTGCCTTTTTGTCAATTTATTAGATATTTATTGCAATTCTTACAAAATATTAATTAATCGATTTATGATATCAAAAGTTTCTGATGGGTTCGAATAGAAGTTCATTTTGCTAATGTTCTTTAAATTTAAACATATCTTTGATAAAATGAAACAATATGATGAAAGAAATTAACCAAAATCTCACAGAAGATTTTGGTCAAGAAATGTATTTTAACGAAAGAATAGCTAAGGAGATGATTGAAAGGGAAAAGAATATAAGTCATGATGTTGTTTCAAAATCTTTTGAGGCTATTTTGCTAATTGAATTTAAAAATAGAAATAAATTAAGAATAGCAGATTTGGGGGCTGGTGCTTATCCAATAGATTACTTTAATTTTATAGAGTTTTTAAAACGTAGTGAAGGAAAAATTTATTGGGTTGATCAATCTCCTTTTATGTTAAATCATGCCCAAAGGAGCATTCCTCGAGAATTTCAAAATATTTTTGAATTTAAAAAAGAAGAAATGATGGGTTTTTTAGAAAGAAAAAGAAGAGAGCTCGATGGAATTATTTTTAAGTATAGTTTTAATTATATAACTCAATATTCTTTAGAAAAAAAACTAAAGATGGTATATGAAAGTTTGGAAAAAGGAGGAAAGGTATTTGCCAACATACATTTTTACGAAGAAGAAGGGATGGAAGAAAGAAGTTATAACGCAGTCTATAAGATTAAAGGTAAGAAAAATATTATAGGATATAAGCCGAAAGATAATGAGATTATTGAAATTGAATTTCTAAAAAGAGGAGGCGATAAAAAAATTAATCCTGAAATTTTTGCTAAAACAAAAATAGTTTATTATTCTCGAAAATATATCATAGAAACTGCCCAGAAAATCGGATTTTCAGAGATTAAAATTTTTAATGATTGGCGAGAGAATAAAAAATGGGAAAATTTCTTTAAACATCTTAATCCTGGGATGAAAGCTAAATCTAATACATTTCTATATCTGTGTAGATAAAAAAATAAGCCATTAATGTTGCCATGTAAGACCATATGGTAACTTTTAATTTTTAATATTTATGTTAAGATTAAATTATGAATAAAAAAATATTAATCATTGAAGACGAAAAATCCTTGGTTGATATGTATCAAGAAAAACTAGAACAATCAGGTTTCAAA
>Ga0207997_1000807_pt1 | contig 15949 bp, 30 predicted proteins | sample AntAceMetag02UKN_FD_184777 | JGI IMG/M metagenome (GOLD analysis project Ga0207997, IMG submission 184777) | Saline lake microbial communities from Ace Lake, Antarctica - Antarctic Ace Lake Metagenome 02UKN (SPAdes) (version 2) | ecosystem: Environmental > Aquatic > Non-marine Saline and...
TTTTGACATAACTTTGACTTTCCTAAACTTAACTTTGACTTCACTTAACTAATAACTTTATAAAGTTTGGTAGTTCATTAAAGGTTGAGCTACCAAGACCTGAATTAACATCCGAGTATTGGATAAGGTGGTACTCCACAATGATAGATAATCTTTTGGTCTGGCAAGGAATAAAGTATCTTCTCTTTACCCCTTAAAAGAACTAACATTGAAAGTCCATAATGCCTTTCCTTTTTCCAACCCTCATTAAATAAAATGTCAATGCTGACTATTCTTCCTTCTTGATTTTCCATTTTTACCTCCTCGTTGAAAACCGACATTGTTGTTGTTTTGATAAAGAGTTTCCCTAAGAATTAGCTCTTTTTTTTCAGCTTTCTTATATTCTGCAAGCTGTTTCTCTAAATCATAGATTTCAGTTAGAAGTGCATCTATAACGACTTTTCTTTCCTGTTCAGACAAATCAATATACTCATAGAATTTCATAGATACCCCCTACCATTCGTATTCAAACCTGACATACTTAATCTTAGCCCAAGTAATAACTCTAGGGTCTTTGACTAACCGCAAAGTTAATCTCTGGTTAGGATAAGAATCTCTAAGGTCAGCCAGCACACTTTCACGAACTGGTGGATTTATCACTTCATAGATGTTGAACTCGTATAACACATAGATTTTCATTTTATCCTCCAAAAAACTTTAAAAACATTCCAACGATTAATTACATAGTTTATACCATATAATATAAACACTAAAGATAGACTAACATAAGCGTTCATTTTATCCTCCTAATCTTTACTATTGCCAGAAAATTCATTTTCCATAAAAAGTGCCTTGCCATTTACAATGTTCACTAAGTGAATGTTGTATTTAGCAGAACCCTTTTTGAAGCAACCAAATGCAAACCCTTGCTGCCAATTAGGGGATTTACCTTGCATATATTCTTGATTCTTTTTGCATAGGCAGCCAATTTCATACCACACATAGTTTCCGCCTTCATTAGAAAGGTAATGAGCTGAAAGTCGGTGAGTATGTCCGCTTAAACCAGATATCCCTGTGGATTCAAGTTCTCCGCGAGCAGTATAAGCAGAATGTTTACGAACTATATCACCGTGCTTGATGATAAAGTTTCTATACTTCATTCTACCATTACTCACATACTTGAGTTTCCACCCTCATTAGAAAGGTAATGAGTTGAAAGTCTATGAGTATGTCCGCTTAAACCAGATATCCCTGTGGATTCAAGTTCTCCGCGAGCCGTATAAGCAGAATGTTTACGAACTATATCACCGTGCTTGATGATAAAGTTTCTATACTTCATTCTACCATTACTCACATACTTGATATTCAACCCATCAAGACCCATTAAAGATTCCAATCTCATATTTCTTAGGCCTGAAAGCTCTGATGCTCTTGACCAAAGATACTTCTTGAGCCGTGCTTCGTGATTACCCTCTAAGTAAGTCATTCCAATATTTGGAAATTCTTTACGAAATACTCTTAGAATACTATGAGCTTCATCAATTTCATTTTGAAGTCGCATAGCTCTGACAGGGTCTTTGTTGAACTTAGACACAGCATAGAAATCTATTACATCACCGATAAAAGTGATTTTATCTGGCTTTAACCATTTACCAAATGATATAATAGCTCTAATTGCTCTATTGTCTTGGAAAGGTGCGTGGATGTCAGAAACAAATAAGACCTTCTCATTGTTTCTTTTAGACACTAGATAACGAATGTTGTTTTTCATAGTGCTACTCCTCTCTTTTTAATTTGTTCTCTCTTATATAATAAAATTTATTATAATAGCCAATACTATTGGTATTAAAATAATTTTAATTACCTTTATTGCTCCTTTTGATTCGCTTTTCCAGTCTTCTAAATCATTAACTCTACCATTTGTTTTTTTAACCTCTGATTTTATTTCGTGAACGTTCTCATCAATCCTTTTGATAATCTGTTCAACTGTTTCTTTTGTTATTTCACTCATATATTTAGTGTTTTTTTTCGTCTTTCTTTTTCCGTTCTATTATTTTAGCCTTATAAGACTCAACATAATCTACTATCTCAAATTGTATCTTTCCTTTATCAAACTTGACTTGAGTTAATTGTTCCCATTGATTTGTAGGAATTTTCTTTATTTCCTTCTCTACATGTGGTTTCATTTTTTCTTTAAGTCTATCAAGTTTAAGTCCTAGCTTTCTTTGTTCTCTCTGTGTGTCTTCTATGTCTTTAGAACACTTATTAATTTTGTCTGCCAATATATTCCTCTCTTCCATCATTTTTACTATCTTAGGATTTTCAATATCTATTAACCTAATCATTTTTAAATCCTTAATTTTTACGTCCTCTTTCATATTATTGTGTTAGTTTGTTAAATGCGTCCTCCCACTTATGATAGTGGTCTTTTATGTGAAAATGTTTTAATGTATATTCTTTAGCTTTTTTCCCCATACTTCTTCTAAACTCTTTGTCGTTAATTAATTTATATACAGATTCTTTCCATTTTACTGGGTCATTCTCTACTAAGATACCATTCTCTCCATCTATATCGTCATTATATGGTCCATCTTCAAACTTAGATGCTATTACTGGTATTTCTAACATTCCACATTCTAAGAACTTTAGATTTGACTTAGCTTTATTAGTTCTGCTTTCCTTTCTAGGTATAAGACATATATCAAGTTGTAAGTCATCTAAAGTATCCATATAATCCTCCATCTCTACCCATTCTATGTGTTCTAGATTTTTAAGACTATCCCAAAACTTATATTCTTCTCTAAATGTTCTGGTGGTTCTGAGGTCTTTCCATCTATTCTCTTTTTTGTCAAGTGCAAATAATACTACTTGAACCCTATCATCTGCATCTAATTCTCTAATTAAATCTTCTATCACCTGATAATCTTGCTCATAAGCAACTGAATTAGTAAATCCTATTCTTACCTTACTACCTATATATCTTTGTGGCTCTTCTGCCCAATCATCTGGGTCAACACAATTAGGTAACACTACAACATTCTTATTAATTTTTCTATATTCTTTAGCAAGATATTCAGTAGTCGTTGTAACAAGGTCTGCATTTAATATAAAGTTATTTAATAAATTTTGCTTCTGTTCTAATCTTTTCTGTAATTCTTCTTTACTTAATTGTTCACTTGAAAAGTATGGATGGTCTTTATCTAATTCAAATGTATCATCATTATCAAATACTATCTTTACGTCTCTACCCTCTGCTATAGCTTGTTGTTTTAATCCAATAGCAGCCTTATGATGTTGGATATTTTCTGGTCTATGAAATGATATAACTTCTGCGTATTTTAATTCCTCTAATGTTCTCTCTACTGGAACTTTTGAATTTCTCCCTATTCCTCTAAAGTTATAATTCCAACCATTATGTAGTGCTGGTAACCAACATCTGAGATAGTTACATCCCATATAATCCCCACCAACAAAATAAACGTTATTCATATTTGTCTACTTTATTTTTTAAGTCTCTCTCTTTTTTCTCTCTGTCTAATCTCCTAATTGTTTCTAGGCGATTCCTTGATATTTTAAGTTCTCTCATCTTATTTTCTCCTCATAAAATCTCTTATTGTTTGTCCATGTTTTAATTTAACAAGCTGACCATTGGGAAGTCTAAGTGTCCTTACTCTACTTGTTATATCAGTTTTTACTGTCATAATGTTTCCTTCCAGTCCTTGAGTATCTCGGACTAGCGAGTACTCAAAGGAAATATATTAAGCTGAAGTTTTAATCCAAACCCCAGAAGTATCTCTGTTTTCAGTTGCACCATACTGTACGTCAGCTGTTACTAAGATTCCTAAGTATTCAGGAATATAGTTAGCTTGTAATCTTACAGGTGTTGAAGCGTGAACGATAGCATCTTTGTGAGCTAAAACATTAGTTCTACCAGCGGCTGCCTCAGAAATGTAAGGTAATCTATTACTCATATATACAGGAATTCCGTATAAGTGAGCATTAGGTCTCTTCATTATTGGGTCGGCACCAGCAGTATTAACTGCTAAAGCGAATTTATCGTTAGCTTGCAATGACCAGAATTGTGTTGGATGTATGATGAAAGCTCTGTCATCAAGAGGAGCATCAGCTAAATCTAAATATTCAATAGATGCACGAACTGCACTATCAAGTAATTTAGATGTAGAAACACCAGTTGTCTGACTGAAGTTGTCAAATAATGCTATAATAGCATCTTCGTAAACAGCAGCAGTCGTATAACCAGCATTTTTTGCCATTCTCTCTTGAGTTCCGTAGCTTTGTTTCATTGTTCTACCTGGTCTGTCTTCAATTATAAATGAAGTTTCATACCAAGTTGTAACGGTAAGGTCTACAGTTGTAACAGCGGTTTGATTCAATGTTACTGTGCTTCCAATAACCTTAGCATTGGCAGTCATTTCTGCAAATGTAGGTAGATGAAATATGTCACCACCACCTTCAATTTCACTAGATAAATCTGTGAAAAAGTTAGCTGTGACTAAAGCTGCACGATAAAAATCGTTTACCTTACTTGTCCAAATTTCTGGGATAACACCAGCAAGAGTAGTTCCAGAATAATGCGCTGTTCCCATAGCCATATAATTGTCTTTCTCTTACTTTGTTTAGTTACCCATTAAATCATCAAAGTATTTTTTGTGTTCTCCTCTTGACATTTCATTCACAGGTTTATCTGGTTGACCTTTAGAACCTCTATCATTATTAGGCATAGCATCAGCAACAGCTTTAGCTTTAGCTTTAGCTTCCAAATGATTCTTAATCATTGGTAGTTCAAGTGCTTCATCTGCCGTAATACCTTTTGCCTTAGCAACATCAATAATCTCCTTAATGTCTTCACCAGCAATATCCCTATGTATCTGAGCGAATTCTATTAGTTCTATTTTCGCCTCAAGACTTGAAGTGTCTTTTCCTACTTTGACTTCTCCTTTGGGTTTTTGAGGATTATTAGTTTTGTACTCATCAAATTCTTCTTGCAACTTATCAAGTTTTTTGTCCTTGGCAAGTTTTTGTGCTAAAAGAGTTTCTGGGTTCAATTCCTTTTTATCCTCTGATTTCTCATTTTTTATTGAAGTTTTGTCTTCAACCTCTTTTAAGTTTGGGTCTACTTTTTTGTCTTTATCAGACATAATTTCTTTTGTTAATGTTTAGTCATTTATTCATTTTTATGAGTTTTGTCTCTATTCAAAATCCTCGCTAGAGGTCGAATTCATATTATCTCTCATTCTATCTACCGTATCTATAAATTCTTTCATTTTTATTGCGGTTAATCCCTTAGCATAATAAGCATACTCTGCATCAATAATCTCATCTCCTACTTTAAAGGGTTTGGTTACATCTCTAATATCATTAAGCATTGGCATTAAATAACCACCCTTAATAATTTCCCATTGTGCTGAGTTAGAAAAGTTTTTTAATGCTTTTATTGTTAATTCATTCATATTATTGTTTCATCATTGGTGCACCAGCTCCTGCTATTCCACCTCGTACTAATTCAGCAGGTGGTGCTTGTACTGTTTTACCACCACCAAATATATTAGGTTGTAGTCCAACTTCTGCCATTAATGCTTCTAACATGCCTCTTAAATTTGGGTCTTGTAAAATCATTGGATTCTGTGCAAATAACATTAACATATTAGATATGGTTTCTGCTTTCTGTGGAGCATTCTGTTCACCAGTAATATCTATATAAACAGTCTTATCAAAATCTAAATATTTGTCTATAACCTTTACAAACTTTACATCATTAGATGATTCATTTGATAACTGTTCCTTTAATAATGTTACTTCTTCTTTTGTGGGATAATATCCACTAGACAATACCATTTTCTTAATAGCTTCATTAATCCTTCTATTAACATCTCTTTCAATAATTAATCTAATAGTTTTACTATCATATAATTGAAATATATGTTCCCTAATCATTTCTGCGTCAAACTGTGGTAATATCCATTCTGTTAATACTTCCTCAAGAAACATACCTATATTCTCTCTAATAAAGTCAAATAGTTTTCCAGCGTTTTGATTCATAAGAGCACCTAATCTAAATGGTGTTCTGCTAGGTAATCCTTCTCCAGTTACAATCTCAAATGCATTAGCATTGCTACGAACAATATTCATTATATTAGTTTCTTCTGCATTATAAGCGGCTAAATTTCGTTCTTCATTAGCTAATGGAGTAATCTCACTATTAACCTTTAATACATCACCATCCATTACATCTGTCAATATATTACCTTCTACTGCTGTGTCTCTTGTTTGAAATATATGTTTAGATGAAAGTTTCATTGATTTAGCCTTTTGGTTAGCCATCTCATTCCATCTTTGTTGTGAATCAAATAACATTTCAATTACACCTACACCTAATGCCCTACCTTCTATTGTAAGATAGTCAAGTTTCTTATAGGGTATGCTCTTAACTGCTTCTTTAAATAATAACTTTCCTACTCTTTTTTCGTTTCCTTTAGCTGCTTTAACATCTATCATAGACACATAAGCTACACTTAATTCATATTGTTCACTCTTAGCTGTTTTAGGCATTTCAGTATAATACTCAAATACTTTAATATCACCATCTTTATTCTTTCTCATATTCTCAATAAGCTCATCTACTGCACTCTTATCCCATCCTTTTTTAACCATATTCCTGAGACCATCTGGTTGAAAATAATGTTCTTCTATAAAATAATTAGATTGAATATTATAATTATTCTCTTTATTATTAATTGCGGGGTCAAACATACATCTTCTAAGAGGAATAAATTTAATATCATCTTTAACTTTCTTTAATATAATACTACCGTACTTTGGTAATTCTTCGGAAATCTTATTGAATATATACCCAATATTATTATCTCTCATCCAATATTTTAACTCTTCATTATAAATCATAGCTTGGACTCTATGATTACCATCGTTAGCTCTTACTCTAACATCTTTTCTATCTATATCAATATTCTTTGTAGCGTGACCACATTGAGGATTGATTATATTGAAAAAGAATTTCTTGTCACCCTGTGAATCTTTATCGCCAGACCTAAACTTTGATGCTCTATATAGTTCTATCTTATTGATAGTTTCCTTCATATTAAAAAAGTATCCATCTGTGATTTCAACACCACTTGGGTCTTTATAATCAGTTATACTGTTATTCAGTAAGCCGAATATTGTTGCTTCATTATTCATAAGTTGGTTGTTTGCTTTGATTTACTTTAGCCTTTCTAATATTATGAAGGCTCATTGTTTCATCTGGTCTAGCAAATGTTAGCATTAATGCGTCAGCTACATCAGGTGATTTTATATTACGCTTCCTAAGCGTTAATTTATCTATTATTTGTATTTTACCGTTGCTCCTAGTTTTGTATCGTATATCACATAATTCAAGCCATCTAGCGTCTCTATTAAAAGTACCACCAGCTTTAAGCCATTCTCTAGTTCTTATATATGCCTCAGCCCTTATATTAACATATTTCTCTTTATCTAAGGCACTCTCTGCTAGATTGATACCAGATATATTCCAGTTCTGTTCTCTAAATCTATCATATACTCCTGCTCCCATTCCTGTCGCGTCTAGGAATATATTATTATCTGTTACTCCATATTTCTCCGATAAGTCCTTAGTAGTACCTACAACATCCATTAAATTATCAGTTGTGCTGCGTCCTACTATTTCAGCATAGTTAGCTGTACGCAATACCCATACATTGTAGTTACCACCACTTCTAGCTACATCCACACCTAAACGTTTCTCTCCATAAGCATTTGGGTCTGAATCTCTAAACGCTGTTTTAATATCACTTTCACTTAATAATATAGTCCATCCATCAGCATCAACATCTTCTTCATCAGGAAATTCAACTTCATACATTACTCCGAAGTCAAATTCTTTTCTCATTGTATTAACAAACTTCTCTTCTATTCTTCCTTCTTTAACACCCTGTCTCCAATCAACTACTATGTGATGATAATCCTCATCATAAGAACTTCTCCAAAAATGATTTCTATGAAAAGGATTTCCTATCTCAAACATAAAATGGTCTCTATGTCCACCAAGCATCCTCTTAATTTTGGAATATACATCATCATCAATTAAAGAACTCTCATCTAGTACTATATTAGGACTGCCAAATCCCATAAGAGCCTCACCAGCTGCTGCCTTATTTCTAGCATCAGCACTTAAGACAAATATCTCTCCACCATTACGAAAGACTATTCTTCTTTTAGATGTTTCTCGCAAGAGACGATTACCTCTTTTAGCACCCTCCTCCATCTCAAGCATTGTTTTAAATGCTTCATTCTTATTACAAAACTCTATGATATATTTCATTATAATCATAGCCTTAGGTTGTGAAGGTGCAATTATAGCCCACTTCTCAGGGTGTGTGAGCACTCTACTAAGAACAGCACTAGCTACAGCAAATGATTTACCATACTGTGTATAGGTCATACAATGAACATACGGAAATCTTCTCTGAACTATAGTATTATATATCTCTTGTTGTCCCTCGCCAAATACTACTGGGATATCCTTCCCAGTTTCTTGGTCATAAACAGAAAAAGCTCTACTCAAAGCAGAGACATCTTTAAATTTCCTTTTCTTCTCCATTATCATTGTCCTCTATTATATCTCTCATTAAACCTAATGTAGCATCAGCTTTCTCCATATTAACATTAATATTCTTATCATTTAATCCCTTAAGTTCAAATGCTAACTTCAATTCTCCTAATCTATTAGCGGGTTTCTTTTTAATATCTTCAGCAAGATAAGTTGCTAGGTTCTCATCCGTGAGTCCCTTCTCATCCATATAAGCTAAAAATCCCTTAGACTTTGTTACGAGTTTAGGATTCTTTGAAACATACTCACTATATCCAGCTTTCCTTAGTGCTTTCTTTTTATTAACTCTTCCAGTAACTTTCATAGCTATAATGTTATCGGCAGCATTTTTCTGCATCTCTGTTGGCTCTATTTTATTAGCTTCTTTGGGCATCTTCATAATCTTCCCTTATATCATCTAACGATGAATTATGGTCATAGTCCTCTAATGGTACATTAATCTTAAATTCTTTACGTTTTGGCATATTATTTTATTTTCCCTTCATTTTTTAACTTATGTAAATATCCTAATGCCCTTTTCGCAGACGCGACAGAACGACAGGTTTGTTTCTTTTTCCATTTACCTGTTCTCTTCGTATATATTGTTTTCCCTATTATTTTCCAAGGCATAATATCGGACGAAATAGATAACCTATAATGTGCCCTCTTTCAGCCGTACACTAGCAATCCTATTACATTTTAACGGAAATGTATAGCTTATTTATTTTTCAGCCCGTAATCCTAAGATGTCTTCCCATCAGCCATATAGGTTTTCTATCTCGTACCTCTATTATAGCATACCCCCTAAATCTTGTCAAGCCATAGCGTAGTCAATAGCCAGTTTTACATATATTAACTATATGAAGTGTGTTAAGGATATGAATAAAAACTCACTATATATTATGACACAAAATAAGCTACAAATACCCCCGTATATAAGAGTTTGGTATTTTTAATTCCCTCTAATGGTGAATAATATGCTCTTGACAAATCTCTTTTTCTCTCTTTATTGTATATGTTAAGTGTTATATTCCCTATGTTTTAAATATATCTCTATATAGATATATATGAAAATAAGAAATGGGCTTATCCCCCCCCCTTGTTTACTATGTGTTGACTACCCTGTAAGATGTATGTTTTATGTGTATATATCTATATTGTAGAGCTCTGGCTCTATGTTATGGGGGTTTTAAGCATAGCACTGTTTACTTATCTTTGTTTACTATGTGTTGACTACCCTGTAAGATGTATGTTTTATGTGTATATATCTATATTGTAGAGCTCTGGCTCTATGTTATGGGGGTTTTAAGCATAGCACTGTTTACTTATCTATGTTGTAATAGAATTAGAATAGAATTAGATAACCCTAAAGTAAGTATACATTACTCTCTTAGTATATAATGTTTATATTACAGCGGTTTTTGATATACCTTATCTCCCATGTATTCATATAAAGTATTAATAGTTATTGCGGGGCTGTGTATTGTGAGTATATACCTATAAATAGTTATCCACAGGTTGCCCCTTGACAAGGTTTGTGAGTATGCTATAGTTAAGGTAATGTTAATAAAAATGTTCTTTTTAAATAATAATAAACAAAACTATGAAAACATTAAACTTAGAAGTAATTGATGAAAGGCAATTCAAAGGATTTACAGGAGTATTAATACAAAACACTCCTAATAGTGAAATGAGAATGGTAAAATTAACTGATGAGGATAATAAAAAGTATAACAGGAACCTACAGCATGATATAACACTACTTTGGAACTTATACAATACTTATCCTGCTAAATATAGAATATAATATTACTTAACAAAAAATGATATAAACATCAACTATAGTAATTTAAAGAGCTTAAAACGAAGCTCAGTGCGTCAAATAATTAAAAAGTAATTGGTTTAGCTGTTTAACCGCCAATAAATAACAATTTTAGGGTGATTGTATTGAACAGCTAAGCCATTAAATGATTAACTAATAAACAAGATGAATAGACAAAAAAGAATAGGCAAGTTATTAAAAAGAATTATAAATAATTTGCCCCTCCATGATGTAATAGCTCATCAGAAAGCAAAAATTAAAAGATTAAATTAATTTATAGACCTTATCCCTGTAAGTAATTGCAGGGCTTAGGCGTATAAATTACCCGCACATTAACAATTAAAACAAATATATGATATCAAAAAAAGAATCAAAACAACAAGCAATAGGATTATTGTTAGAGCATCATATCACACCATCTGACACAATTGGTATTTGTATTAAATCAATAAGTCAATCAGGAATATCAAGACGAATGAGGGTTTATACAAAAAAGTTTGATGATATTACTTATTATATTGCTGAAATATGCAACTTGTCTTTAAATGATACAGGACTTCTTATCAAAGGTTGTGGAATGGATATGACCTTTTGGCTTGCTAATTATATTACCACTTGCCTATGGAACAAAAAACAACTTAAAAGATTTAAAAATAATGAATTTAAAGGAAACGGCGGACAATGTATTAACTGGAAAACCCTTTAAGAATTAAAAAAACTATATTATTAAATCTATGAACAAAACAAAAATGTTAAAAGCTATTGCTGTTATAGAATGTAAGGCAGTAGAATATGGGATATATCATAAACTTAAAAGAAGTATAAACAGCATAAAACAACTTTTAATCAACCTCTAAAAAATTAGAGCAACATTAAAACAACTTATTACGCGGGGATAGGTTGTTTTTTTTATTATTAAAATATAAATATATGAAATATATAATATACTTATCAATATTATGTTTTATAGTAATAAATTATAGTGCTAAATTTACAGAAATAAAGATTGACACAATGACACTCAGAGCAAGACCAGTCCGAGAGACGACCAAACACGTCATTAATTATTACGAAATAGAAATCCTAACTACTGCTTATAGTGGAATTGAGTCATGTCATTATAGCGATTGTGTCATGGCTAATAGTGAGGAGGCTATTGTGGGGGCTATCGCTTGTAATTTTCTTCCCTTTGGAACTAAGGTAGAAATTGATGGGGTTATTTATGTGGTTAAAGATAGACACGCTAAATGGTTAGATGATAGAATTGATATATTTATGGGTTATGGGGAAAATGCTTATTATAAAGCTATTAATTATGGAAAACAAATTAAAACAATAAAAGTGCTTGACTTTTAAATTTAGGTATGCTATACTAGAATTAGATTTAATAAATTAAAAACAATAATATAAATCAAAGAGAAATAGTAATAAATCAATTAGAGGAATTTGGGTACATTGGTAGGAACTGGGCTTTGAAACATTATATCTCACGACTTGGTGCTATAATTTATAACCTAAAAGATTATTATGACCTCGCAGGTAAATATAAAAATGGAGATTATATATATATTTTAATTCCATAACCTTAACATACTATCCTCAATAAACAAGCGAGAAATCACCTACTGGCTATACTGACGCTTGTAAGGTTTTTCTTATAGTGCTATAATGTAATTACAAACATTAAAAGAAAACCTTGTTTTTTGGGGACAAACAAGTAAAACAAACTCCACTAAATATAAACTACTTCAGAAGTTCATGCAAAAGCAGGGAAAACAAGTTGACGACTCTTGCCCTGCCCTCTAATGAGCTTCGGAATTTTTAACGACCCACTTTTAATTATCATGTTTTACTAATTAGCTCTTAGAGGTAAAAGTCGTGTGGTGCTAAAATTATTTTAATACAAAAAGAAATGAAAGAATCTCAAAAACAAAACATAAAGAAATTAACTAAATATACTTATGATGATATAATTCGTATGTCTGAGATAGAATTTTATAGAAAGATAACAAAACTATTAGTAGATAGAACATTAACATCTATTCAATATAGATGGTTAGAGAGACAAAGATTAGGAGACACGACCCAACAAGTCATGTCTCTTTTTGATGGTGAATATAAAGGAAAAACTTATTGACTATGTTAAGGCTTGACATTCTCAATCAGTATGCTATAATGTAATTATATTAAGACTCAAATTATGTTTAAACCAAAATCAGATAATAGAATACTTATATTCTTATGGGTATTAGATAAAATAGTAATGCTTATATTATTTTATATTATGAAGGGATTATAATTAACATAAATATATGAGAAAGATAAAAACAATATTTGATAGAGATTGGAAAGGTAATAGAAGTGTTATTGATAAATATATAGAAGATAAATTTTTATTAAGAGAAACAAAATCAGTTGCCACTGAAAAATTAGATGGAACTAATATTCGTTTAACTATTAGAAATCATCAAGTAGTTAGAGTGGAAAAAAGATGTAATCCTTCTAAAATACAAAAACATCAAGATATAATAGAACCTTGGTATATAGATGTTGATGAATTTAATCCACAAGATAAATACATTGTTGAAGCTGTAAAAAGTAGAACTTATGAAAAAATAAATGACGGTGAATGGTCTGGAGAAGCAATTGGTAAAAAAATACAAGGTAATCCATTAAATTTAGATGGACATACGGTTTGTTTATTTAGTTGTGATGAAGCTCCTAAGTTTGATAATGTTCCGACTGATTATGAAGGATTAAAAAAATGGTTGCCAGAGCAAGAAAGTAAATTTGGAACTGGAAAAATTGAAGGTATTGTGTGGCATTGTAAAGATGGAAATATGTATAAAATAAAGACTAAAGATTTTAAATAAAATGGATGACTAATTAATATAAATTATATGTCAAATCAACAAAACGATATTTACGAAGAAAATAAAAGAGAGTTTTTAGAGGAAGAAATAATGGAAAATACTAATTCATTAGAAGAAAAAGAGAGATACGAAGAAGAAGAATTATGCGAAATATGTGGAGAGCCATTAAGTTCTACACAAAATAATTGGCATAATCACGAAGATTGAATTATGATATCTGATAGAGTATGTGTCTTGGGACACCTCCACGCCAAGTTCGAACGGATAGCTTAATATGTAGGACCGAGGTATGAAATCAAGGACCGAAGTCTGATAAGCATCTAGCAAAGCAGGAAATACTCTATCAGGCATAATAATTTATTGAAAACTGTGGGTGGATTGGTTTATCCAGTCGGTATTAAGACAAATACAAAAAACAAGTCAAAGTTTACCCACAGTTTCTAGTGAATTATGGCATTATAGTTCATTGAAATAAGGAGAGTGCCGTTGCAATCCCAAAACAGTAGGATTTTATGGGTGTTTAGACAATGGGCGATTATTGTATGAGTAATTTCTGCCCCAAGGGGTAAGCTTTAATCAATTCCTACCTCTCCTTATTCTAATAAATTATGGAACTATAATTAACCCATTGCCAGATTTGGCAAAGGAGAAAATAATATGAATAAAAAATGTAAAAAATGTGGTTCTAAAAACATAGTAATGGTAGAATATGGATTATTAGATATTCCTGATGCTTATAAATATTATTATGATGGAATTTCAGAAATTGATTGTAATGATTGTGGGGCAAGATTTGGCAAATGGACAAACCGAGAATTAAAAGAGGGGGAATTAGAACCAAAATATGGTAAAATATAAACTATACAAACTAAAGATTTTGTATCTATTCAACTAAGCAATAGATACAAACATTTAATCAATAAATAATATGAAAACAATAAAAGAAATAGATAATGAATTTAAAGTTTGGGCAAGTGATAGGTTAAATATATTTAAAGATGTTAAATTTAAGAACATAGATAAAGAATTTGATGAGAAGTTTGTCTACAAAGATGCCCTAACAGATGGAAATAAAATAAAACAATTCTACAATACTAAAATATCTAAGTTATTAAGGCAGATTAAAAAATTAGAAAAAACTACTGATTATAGTAAATATTGTCTATCTTGTGAAGATAATGGCTATAATGAAGCGTTAAGAGATATAAATAATATAATAAAGAATAGTGAATTTAAAGATTTAATCAATAAAAAATAAGAGGTATGAACTTAAAAACTTTTAAAAAACTTTGTGAAAAAGAGAATGTTCAAATAGGAGATTTACCACCATTTTGTGATACGACTGATAAAGAATGGAAAAATATAATTAAAGTTATCGGCAGGGCAAAAAGGGGTGAATTAAAAGCTACATTTACTAATAAATAAATAATAAGAAAGGAAAAAAATTATGAAATTATCAAAAGAATGGGCATTAAGCAAAATTGAAGAATTAAAAGGATACATCAATGAAATTGAAAATCAAGGGGAATGGATTAAGATTGGATATGACCAAATCCCAAAAGAATTATTTGATAAATACGGATGTGGGCCCTTTGAAATTATGAAGAAAAAAATGAGAAATGATAAAGGAGAAGCTTGGAATGAGATAGACTATTTTGATGCTCAAAAAGAGTGTGAAAAATTAGGTTATCGTTTACCAAATATTAGAGAGATGTTAATGTTGCTTGAATTTTATAAACAGAAAAATAAAGAAGTTTCAGTTTACGACAAAGAATTTTTAGGAATTGAAGAATTATCTTATGACGAAGATATATATCTTGAGTGGATTTATTGTTTAGATGATTGTGGCTTCCTCCGTGGCGGCAATTGGACTGGTGGTTCGACTGCCGGCCTCTTTGCCCTGCACCTCCACAGCGCTCCGTCCCATACGGGCAACTACATTGGTTTTCGCTGCGTCCGCTAAGAAGGGGTTTAATCTATAATCTAATTAACATTTAATCAATAAATAAATAAGGGTATGAATAAAAATAAAGCATTTTTAGATGAGGAATTAAATAAAGAAATGGAAGAGATTATATCTTCAATAGTTAGAGATGTTCATTATGAGAAAACTTATCCTGCTCATTCTGCTTATTATCAATTAGATTTTAAAGCATTTAGAAAAAGATTAAAGAAAGTGTTTGATAAGCAAAACTCTAAAATCTCTAAGTTATTGGAAGAGATTGTGGGGGAAATGGATAAAGAATATTATAAATGGAATGCTGGTGATGGATATTATTCCAATGTATCAGAAGCTATTGATAATATTAAAAATGCAACAATATCTAAAATAAACAAAAGTGAATTTAAACATTTAATCAATAAATAATAAGAGGTATGAAAGCTAAAAAAGAATTGTTAGAGATAAAAAATAAAATATCAAATATGAAAGATAATTCAAAATGTTATTGTCTTTATGTAAATTTAACAAATAATTATATATCTTTTAAAATTGAAGAAGGTAAATTTTTAGGTAAAGTTAATAGTAAGGCAATGGCTAAAAAATATTATGCCGTTGAACATAATGATGATGAAGTAAATTATTTGCAGATGGACGATATACATAAAACAGAAAAAGATGCTTATAAAGCATTAATTAAAATGTTAAAAAAG
>Ga0207997_1000808_pt1 | contig 15945 bp, 27 predicted proteins | sample AntAceMetag02UKN_FD_184777 | JGI IMG/M metagenome (GOLD analysis project Ga0207997, IMG submission 184777) | Saline lake microbial communities from Ace Lake, Antarctica - Antarctic Ace Lake Metagenome 02UKN (SPAdes) (version 2) | ecosystem: Environmental > Aquatic > Non-marine Saline and...
GGAATAGCAACAGAACCCTCTGGCAAGCCTGCGGGTATAGCCGTTGACCCTTGTTTGTTGTCTATTATATTTTCTGCCATATATTTATATTAGTTATCAATTTAAGTTCACAGTCCCAAGCGTAGGTGTTAAGACTCTTGTATAATACATTCTAAAGTTTCTACAATTTCCACCTACACCACCACCACTATCGTCATACTTTGTGTAGAGTTGTATCTTATCACCTGTGACTACACTAAAGTCTTCCTCGTAAGTTACCCAGCCACCTGCTGTTTCTTCTCTCTCTACTCCGACTGGACTTCCATTCTTATAAACCTTTCCAAAACATCCTCCTGCTCCGTTGTCATCTTTAAGGTCAAACTTTACTGTGATGTCTCCATCTTCTTCATTAAAGGTTACTTGTTTATCCTTATTATAACTGGCTTCATCACTCTCAATCGCTCTCTCTGTATCTGCACTGTCTATCAACTGGGTACTTGCATCTACCTCTGAAGAAATAACATTATCATCAACTTGTTTCTTTCTTACCATCTGATTATCAGTTGTTGCGTCAACAGCTGGTAGAATTGGGATAGAACTGAGCGTCTTAACGTCTGCGATAGTTTCAGCGTTCTCTGTGTGCATTACTTCATCATCTAAGATAAGGTCATCTACATCAGTGCCTTTTATTCGTGGGCTATCTATTCCTGTATGTTTGTGCATATTAGTTTTGATTTACTGTACCTACCGTAACGGTAAATACTTTGTCGTAATAAAGTCTAAAGTTCTTTACTTGAGCATTACTCCCACCATTTTCATTATGAAGATAGAATTGTATCTCATCTCCACTACTAAAAGCTATATCTTCACTAAAAACTTCAAAAGTGGGATTGTTTTTTATCCTTTCAGTTCCTACTGCTACACCATTTTTATATATTCTCGCATAAGCATTTAAACTTTCTCCAGCTAACCTAAATTCAAACTTAACTCTTACTATTCCATCTCCTTCATTCATCGTAATATCCTTATATTTTGTATAAGTTAAATCTGATGAATTTCTAGTAGTATCAGCACTATCCCGTAGATTATCACTAGCAATAGTTTCCGTTGCTCCTAATGCACTGTCTACATACGCTTTTCTGACTGCTTGATTATCTGTTGTAGGGTTACTGGCTGGGAGTATAGGAATACTTGTAAAAGTCTTAATATCAGCGATTGTCTGAGCGGTAGTAAGTAGAACGACTGTTGTTTTATCAATAGCACCAAACAAACTATTCTCCTTAACTTTAGGACTATCTAATCCGTTATGGGTATGTAATTCTACGTTTAATAATGGATTTTCTATACTCATAAAATTCTTGTTTCAAATAATTCTGCTTCATCGTTTAGAACGATTTTAACTTGTAAGTTCTCTACCTCAATAGGCTGGTCTATTCTCTTAGACTGTGAAGCTCCCTCTACTGCGAAAGACATAAAAGCTGTGTTATCGGTTGAGGTTGTGCTTTCAGTTACTCCATCTACTACGTTAAGCCAACTTCCATTCTGAGCAGTACGGTAATAGACTTTAACACTGTCCCCAGAAGCCATTGGTTTGGATAACTGGACTGACCATTTATTCAAGGGTCGTTTATCTAAAGAACCTGCTACTCTTGAAAAATCACTCACAAGGTATGCAAGGTCGCTTGTATAGCGTGCAGAACCAATATCATCTGTTCCGTACGCTGAACCGTTTTCATCATACCAACTCACTAATAAGTTTGGGTTTGACCCGCCTATCGGTATTAACGCCCCGATATAAACTGCTTTAGTTGCAGTCTGTCCGTACTCTCCTGGCGAGATAGTGTATTCATAATTTAAAGCACTTGTCTTAGGGTTTAAACTCCATACTCCAAGTATCGGTACGGCGACTGAACCACCATTATAAGAAACTCCAAAATATATTAGTCCGTCTTTATAACAAATTGCATTTCTATAAACATTTAAAGGAAAACTAGATAAATCAGCTAAAGTATATGGTAGTTCGGCTATCTTTTGAGTAGATGTTCCATTAGAAACATACCAAGTACCTTTTGTTCCACCTTGTATGTACAAGAGATTATCAACAACAATCATATTAGCTATACTCTCATCTCTCATTGTTATTATGTTGTCGTAAGTAGTTGATGACCTATCCCAAAAGAAAAGTACACTTTCCATTGCGTTACCGTTTTTACTTGTTCCTATTACAAGTTTCTCTCCTAATTCTTCTAAGTAGACTATTGTATAACCCTCTGGTAATTTAAAGGCCGCCTTAACAACTGTGTAAGTAGCTCCTGTAGCTGGTACAAAGTTAGTATCTTCTGTAATAGTATCAATTACATTATTAGCTCCTAAATAAAGTTTATCGTCATTCTTAGAGTGTAGAGTTGGATGTGGATTTGAACCACTGTCTGTTATATCACTTGCACTCCAACTTGTGTCGCAACTGTTATCACTTATTTTATACCAATCTATTGTTCCACCCTCTATAATTGCTACATAAGATTTCCAGTATTCCATTCCGTCTATTCCACTATCAGTGTGGGCTGTAAGTTCTGCCCAAGTTCCATTCCTTTTAAAAACATAATTACCTACTTCTTTTGTATAACCCCAAATATTTCCTGTACTATCTTTAACCATTTTTTCCATTAAATCATCTACTGTTGCTCCACCCTCTGAAGTTAAAGCCCTATGAGGGTAAGCTACACCAGGCTTATCTGTTATATTCAAATTACGTATCTCCTCAAATCCAAGATATGAGGAAGGGGCAATTCCTTTTTGTGGGTTGTTGACGATTATTGGTTTAAGTTCTGCCATATTATCTAAAATTTATTGGTTGCATAGTCATTCCATTCCATTCATCTTTATTTCTCATACCAAAGAACTTCTTAATAGCTTTCTCATCTGCTTGTAATAGTTGAGCTATATTACCCATTTGTGGTAGTTTCTTTTCAACTAAAAAAGGCAGACTTGCATGTCTGGCTAAATAAGTATGATGAATTGATGGAATACCAGGGCTACCTGAAACTTTTAAGAATTTATGATTACCTGAACCAGCTGATGATGTATTAACTGCCGTACCTCCGATTGTAAGTGAAACCTGAAAGGTATCTGTCGCTTTATTAATAACATAGTAGACAACTGTATCTGCTGTAAGTCCTGTTGGTAAAGCTCCATCTGTTTCAGGGATAACTGCATCTCCATTAGAAAGTCCATGAGCTACTGCTGTTACCACACCAGGAGAAGCGTTAGAGATTGTACAACTAACAAAAGTATATTGTGAAGCTGGTCGGTCAAAGTATATTTTAAGCCCATCAGTCTTATCATAATTAGGAGCTGGTTTTATGTCTATATACTTGCCTATTTTAAGATAATCTTGTGGGATTCCATTATCACTATAATATTCATCATAAGCTTCGCCTATATTACTTAACTTTTCAGGATATATTATAAAAACATTTCCATCATTATCAGTTACCTCTACTCTTAAAAAATTAAGAAGCTCTGATGTAAGGTCATCAAGAGCATAACGAGAAGTACCATCAACAAGATTAATAATTTCAATAGGAGCGTCTGATTTATTAGAGTCTTCAAACTCATAATTACCTAAAGCAAAGTAATCATAAATACCTTGATTAACTCTAACTACTCTGTCGTAATTAGGATAATTAGCAATATTCGCACCTGTAATGCGAGTAATCTCTTCTGATATTCCGTTACGTTCTATTGGATTTGAAAAATTCATATATTTTTTTTAAAATATTTTCGTACCTATGTGACCTACTTCAATCTTTGGGTCACACCATACTCTAAAACCTGCTTTCCTTACTTGCTTACAAAACACCCAGTCCTCTCCTTGTATGGTATAACCTGTTTCGTGACTTTCAAAAGCAAACCAAGGTTTATCTATTAATTGAAGTATCTTTGTATTTATAAGCATTACTCCAGTACCTACTGCTTCACATTTAAATATTTCCTTTGGTAAATCTGGATTATCAATGTGTGTCTTATCTAAAGGTAAATATGTGTCCTTTTTATCATTTCTAGGCTTATAAGCTACTCCTACTACATCTTTCTTATGAGCGAGTAAGCGTTCAAGTGTATCTGGTGGGAATATCATATCGTCATCTACCATTAAGATATAATCACAATTCTCTTTAATAGCTTGAATAGCCATAAAGTTTCGGTTCTCTGCTATGTGATAGCCTTGTGTAGCGATTATAATTTCTTTCTCACAAGGTACATTTAACTCTAACAAAGATTTTACTGTCTCTGGTCTAAATCCTCTATTTGATAGTGAACTAATTGCTATTTTCATAGTTTTAAAATTCTAGGTCACCCAAATGCTTTATCCCAAGTGAGGGATCACACCATACCTTAATTCCTAACTTCTGGGCTTGTAAATAAAATCCACTATCTTCTGTAACGACACGATTGCCTTCTCCGTCTTGTTCCATTTTAAAATAAGGCTTCTTTAACTTGTCAAACACTGACATTTTAACGAGTAACATTCCACCACCTGTTGCACCTACTTCAAAGATTTTATTAGGTATCTTATCAATCTTCGCTTCCTCTATCTTAGCAGTCCAATCTCCATCTTCTTTTAAGAATTTAACCATTGGCTCTATTGGTAGATAACGGTAATTATACATAGCCCCTATAATATATTTATCATACGATAATAATTTCGTTACTACATTAGGGTCAAACTTCATATCGTGGTCTACAAAAAAGATGTGTGAGCAAAGACAATTCTGAGCTACCTCTACTTCCTTTGCCTTATTCTCTGCTATATAACCTCCAAAACGGAAGATAGGTAGAAAATCTATACTCTTATTCAGTCTTATTGTCTCAATGATTGATAGAGCTGTTTTTGTTTTTAGTGTTCCTTGAGTGGAACAAGCTATTGCTATTTTTATCATATTATCTTCACGCCATACTTGGATTAATCGGCGTGAACTGATTATCCAAGTAGGAATAATAATTAAATTATTTAGTTAACATTTATGTCATATACTAACGTAACCAAACCTGTTGGTGTGTTGATACCATAATCAACTCTTGAAACTACTCCGATACCAGATACTGGACCGTAAGTAGTAACGCCTGAAGCAGGGTCATCATTTACTTGAACCTTACCAAAGGTTGTGCTTAATAAGCCTAATTGCATTATTTTCTTAACACCACCCATTAAATGTTCAGCAGTGTGTCCGTTAGAAATATAATGGTCTATTCCGAAGAAGTGATAACCATTTTTAATTCCATTCTTTAATGCTTTATCAGCTAACACAAAACCATTAGCTTGTGCGAAAGCTTCAAGTTTTTCCATATCAGAATATCGCCATACGATAAATAGACCATTGCGGTTTGCAATAGCCTGTCCGTTGGCTTCACCAATTACACGTTTAAGACCACGCATGATGTCATCAATATTTGTGGTAGAAACAGTAATCTTGTCAGTTGCTCCAGATGTGATTTCTCCACCAGAAAGACCTAAGTCAGTCCAGCCAGCATATCCACCTAAAACAACAGCTTCTAATGCTTCGTTAATTAAAGAACCTTGTCTTTCTGCAATTTCCATTTGAGATGCTAACTTCATTTGTGATAAATCAGCTCTGTCAATGAAAACTGGTACGATTTGTTGCTGATTAATAAGCAACTGGTCATTTGTAAGGGTAAATTCTGAGAAACCATATGAACAACCACGAGTTCCTGCTTGAGCAGAAAACTCTGTTGACATATAAGGACTATTAATTCCGTAAATTTCTGAAAGAATAACCTTACAAACTTCCTTGTAAATAATCGGCTCGTCTAAACGCTCTTGTAACTTTGTTTCCCATTCTTGTGGGTAAACGCCAGTTATATTCGGATTTGAACCAGCCGTAGTATAAGTATTTGGGATTGCGATATAATCATTTTTAATAGTTTATACCAACAACTTGAGTATGTAATATTGGAGTTATCTTTTCATTCCTCTTCCACAATAATTATCTGTTAATTTATGGCATTCTTCACAAAGAGTAATACCATTATTAATTTCAAAATAACACACTCAAATTGTTTAAAGAACAAACTACTAAAGTCAATTAGTAAATAATTGACAAGATTAATTAAAACATTTTATTGCTACTTTCTTCTTTAATTTTAGCATTTAAGACATCTCTCTTTAAATCTTTAGGAACTTCATCAAAAGGTTTGTCAGCCCAATAATCAACAGCTTTGTTATTAGTACCTACTGAACGCTTATTGTTAGTTGGGATAGCATTTTTAATCCTTTTGGCTTCCTTTAAGTCTTTAAGGTCATTTTTAAAATGTTTGTTACTGATTAAATCATCTAAAGATTTACCACTAGATACATAATCATCAACTAAAGCCATTTCTTTTTCATTTCCTAAATCCACTCCTAAGATTTTATTTATAAAAGTCTTTTGTCCGTAATCAATCTCGTCTTTTTTGCCGTCTGGCTTCTTCTTAACGACTGGTTTGAATGTTTTAGAGTCTATCAAGCCTGCATCTACAAGCTGATCTCTATATTTTGCTTTCTTATCAATCGCTTTTGAAAGTTCTTTTTGTTGTTCAGCTGATGAAGAAAAATGTTTATCGGCTATGCTATCTATTAAATCACCTTGAGTTTCAGCATCTAATCCGTAATCTTCAGTAACTGTTGCCTTAACCTCATCTAAGGTAGGCTGTTTGACATCTGTCATATTTTCACGCTATTAATAAAACTTCTGCTTTATTAACAACAATTATTAAATTAATATCCTATTCCATAGTAACCACCAACGTCTCCGCCAGCGTCTTCTCTGTAAAATTCAACTACAGTGAAGTCATCTGGATAAACTAATGCTGTTGATGTAGCTGCCTGTAAATCCCAACCAGCTCCTGCTGCTAAAGTAAATGTAGCTCCTGCAGTAGTTGTAGAATTTCTAATATAAATTCTTCGCATGTCCCCTTGTTCTGGAACTATACCCCACATTGTAGAGGTAGCTGGAAGCGTCAATGTTATGCCAGTTACATTAGGAGTGAATTCAATTATATTTTCTTCATCAAAGTCAGATGCTAATAATGTTGCAGAGGTATCGTCTGTAGAGGTAGCTCTTGTCTTACCACCTTGAGAAAATGCTCCATGAACAAATAATTCACCATAAATATCTGGACCAGGAAAAGCACCTAAATCTTGCATTTGTTCTACTGATGTAGCTTCAATTTTATCTCCAGTCCAATCACCTTCTATTACTACACTTCCTGTACCACTAAAAGCATAAACTCCTAATGATAAGGCGAATACTCCAATTATCCCAATAGCTATTCTGTGGGACAATAATTTAATTTTAAGTTTTTTTATTGTAGTTTTCATATTATTTCTTTCCTTTCTTTTTATCTCCTTTTGACGACCTTTTTTTATTCTCATCTACCTTTGGTTCAGGAGCAACCTTTGGTTTCTTGCCATAAATTTTATCTTTCAAAGATTTCATTTTTGGAATCATACAATTAAATTAGTTAATTATTTGGATTATGTTTTGTCTTAATTTGTGCCCATAAAGTAACTCCATTACCAGCTCTTGATTGAAAAGCTAAACATTCAGCATTTAATTCTTCTAAGATAATCTGTCTAGCAGTTCCAGCTACTAATTCAGACCAAGGTATTGTTGTTGTCCCTGTTCCTAAAGAAGTAATAGCGGTTGCATTTCTAATGTAATTTCCAGCATCAAACCAATTTATTTGGTCAGTTGTAACTACATCAGCAAAGATAGTTGAGGTTGTAGCTGTATCACAGTAAGTATCACTTGATGCTAAAATACTAAAATTAGCAAAGTTATCAGGTGTTGTTGAAGAATTTTTAGCTAAAATAGTGATAACAGCTTCGTCAGCCCAAGTACCTATTCTTATTATGTCGGTACTTGTTGCTGTATCATCATATAATCTTCCAGTAGTAGAAGTACCTGTTTTAGTACCAATTAAATCAACTGGAAAACTTGATAATACAGGATCAGCTCCTAGATTAACTTGTTGCTCTACTAAAAAGACTTCTCCATTATCTGTTTGATAGACTGCTTCGCCTCCAGGATTTACCCTTTCAGCTCTTTGTTGAGCATAGATTGCTCCACCTACAATTAGTAATGCTATTAAGCTAACTAATATAGGTTTAAAATGTTTTTTCATATTTTTATATTAATTATTAACTACCAGGATTAGGTTCTTCCTTTTCAGGTTCTACCTCTTTTACATTTAATTTTTCCATCTCTGTAAAAGCTAACTCTAAAGCCCGAGTTCCTTCTACAATCGCTCTTACCTTTTCACCTATTTCTTCATTGTTTATTTTAAGGTCTTGACCTGTTGAGTTCATCATAATTCCATACACCCAATTCTTACGAGGATTTGATGGCTCATCTTTATTAATAACTCCAGCTCCATAGATGTCATTAAGTAAAAACTTCTTAACTGCTTCTACAAGATAAGGATTAGAGATAAACTCTTTTAATGCTTCTTCTTCTTTTACATTTAAAATTTCCATATTATTGTGTTAATTGATTAATAGGTAATTCTTGTGTTGATTGTACTGGTTGTTGTAGCTCCTCTTGTGGTAGTGTTGGCTGTGTGAATCCGGAGAAGTCTACTGGACTAAGACCTGCTCCTTCAATAATCTGATTGAAGAGTTTAGCCATAGGAGGATTGCTTAAAATACTCTCACCTGTTTGAGGATTGACTGACTGAATGACTTGTTTAAAGACGTTAACCAATTTATCTGTATAAGCTCCCATATCCTTTTGCTTGTTACTGATATTTACCTTAACTGCTAGTGGGACTTTCTTAAACTCGTCTTTTAAGATTTCAATGAATTTCTTATTATCCTTCATGAACTCATCTTTGAATAACTGTTTAAATCCTTCCATTTCTTCAGGCTCTACTATATTTCCACCTAAAATCTTCTCTTTAATCTTGTCATTGGTTGCTTTAATAGCCATACTCTCAGCTATTCGTTGCATATCATCTAACTCAATCGTTGATAAGAACTTAATACCCTTAGTAATTTCTTTCATCATGTAAGGAATAAACCAATCACGATACATTTCTTCAATAAACTTAGCATGTTTACCTATACGATAATTATGTAACGAATGAGATTCTGCTGATTGAAACTCTACTGACTTAAAAGGAGTATTAGCCTTAGGTTGTTCACCCATAATAGCCTCTTGTGCCGCACCTGTACTTCTTGCGTGTGCTTCTAGTTCTTCATCCCACTTATCAAATAAAGCTATATTACGAGGGTATGTATCTACTTGCCCTATCTTCTTACCGTCTGCTACCTGAACAATCTCTAGGTTCTTCATTCCTCTAAGACCACCAGGATGATTTAGTTTAACCTGGTCATCATCTGTTTGAATGATAATCTTTGAGGCGGCGTCTAAAAGGTTCTTCTTCTGTATCTGACTATAATTAATCCATACTTGTGATTCAAATAATTCTTCTACTCCTCCACGTCCTAAAGCTCTGTTATATATTTTATCTCGTTTATTTAGTTTAAAAATGTCTTTCTTTTGTTCTCCTTTAAAAAGAGTTATTCCATTTCTCTTGCCTTCTGCATCTTTATAAAAAGCTACTATCTGTATTTGTTTAACATATTCCTTTTCTTCTCTACTGTCTGTTAAATAAGATTTAGGTAATACTCCGTGTACCTCATAAACCTTAATATCTTTACCGATTATATCTCCCTTATCTGCTCCTGCTAAATCTATTAGTTCATCTACATTCTCCCAACCTTTTTCTTCCATATCTTTAAGCTCATCAGGAGAGTATAAATGTAATATACCGAATGGACTTGATAATATATCGTTCTGATTACAAAAAGCTATATCCTGCATGTGAATAATATCTGGTTTAGCTTCGCCTATATCTTTAATTAAGACTCCACCTATATCAATCATTTCTTCTTTCTCATCATCTAAGAAAGTATCAATATCATTCTCTACTACAAATACGTCATCATGATACTTTTTAACAAGAAAAGACATAAAGTAGAGTTCTGGGTCATCTACATATAGGTTAATATCTTTAACATCTATATCCTCAGCTCTGTATTCTAGGTTTAAGATAGGTAGCACAATATTCTTTACAGGTTTGTCGTCATGATTACCTGTCTTTAATCTTCCATTCTTATAAAAGATTGATGTTTGAATATGGTCTTTCATTCCCCATAGCCAATTATCAACAATATCAACTGGCATTTGATATTTAGTCTCTTCTTGTGTTATGTAGTCAAAGATATTACTTGGTTGGGGCATTTATTTTAAAGGCATTTATTTTAAAAATAACATTATATTCTTAGCCATAATTTCTCTGATTGATAGCTTAGGATTAAATAATGTTTTTAATTTAGGAACATTTAAGTGTCTTGTTGTACTCTTATCTCCATACTTAACCTCTAAGATACCAGGGGAATTGATAAGCCCATTCATTTTAAGATTACCTAAAGCTTCAGCTAAAGTCTCACCTTCAGCTTTAATCTGTTCTCTGTTCTCGTCATAATAAGCACTACCTAAAGTGAGTATTACTTTGAATTTATCTTGCTGGATTTGGTTCTTCGGCATAGTTTCTTATTATTGGTAATTTATCTATGTACTCCTTACGAGTAATCATTGGTGCGAGTGATACCATTGCGTAGCGTACTGCATCCATACAGTCACTTAAATAATGGTCTGGGACTATTAAAATCTTACCTTCTCTATCTGTCTGCCATACGTAATTCCTGTAAGCCTTTATAAGATTAAGACTACGCTTAGTCATACTTATCCTTTGTGCCTGTACTACCTTAATACCCCAGTCTACGCTATCTCTGCCCTTAGTCGCTCCAGTGATGTTAACTCCATACTGACGTATCTCTTCAATACTTTTAGGCTCTGCACTATCTGCTACACATAAAGCTTTAGGTAAGTTCTTTAAAATATCAGCTATATCCTTGTTAAGATACTCTCTTTGAAAAGCTATCTCATCTAATATATATCCTTGATTGTATTTATATAAAGCAATTATAGCTGTGGGGTCTTGTGAGTAGCCAAAATCTATTCCATATCTCTCTAATCGTGCTTCATGAGGTATTTCGTCTATTATCTGCCAATCCTTATAAATCTTACCTTCTATCTCTCCTAACTGTCCTAATCCATATACGAGCCACCAATTCTTATTTTCTTTTCTTGATTCAATACTCTCTACAATTCTAGGATCTAGTGCGTTAAGACAATCAAGATAAGTAAGTGTAATAAAATCATGGTCTATCTTATCTTTAATATGTTCGTAATACCAAAATTCCGTTGAAGGGTTCCAATCAAGCCAAATAATCTCTTTAGTTCTTACCTCTAATTGGTCATAAATATTATGTGGAATATTATTAGCCTCGTTTATAAATAACACATCTCTTCTTGGTCCATGAGCCTTTCCTAACTTATCTACACTTATAAATTTAATAACACATCCAGTTTCAAAGGTATAAACATGCTTAGTTTCATTCCATCTATCATCTTTCCAATATTCTCTATCAATCATTATTCCTTTAAAATCTTTAATTGCTCCATCTTCTAAATGAGGATAGCTCTCTGACATAATATCAATCTTCTTATTTCTATTACTCTGAGCATAATCTATTAATATCATTAAGATTGAATATGTTTTACTCGCAGAAGTTCCACCACATACAGCTCTAATCCTCTTATCCAGTTTCAGTAGTTTCTTTGTCGCTATTGTTATCTCCGCCATTTGATTGTCCACCTAAAAGTGGTTTAGGATAAATTATTGCTACATTTGCCTTAACATCTTGAGGAATATTCCTTAAAACAATGGGTAAAGCTAACTTTTCTATATCTTCATCTTTCATATCTCTCATTCTCTTTAGTATCTTTCCCCAAGCTTTATTTAATACTAAAGCTTTAATGGCTTCATCAGCATGTGACTTCCTACCACTATTTTTATTTCCTTTTAGATTAGGATTTCCACCTGGTCTAGCCATATAATTTTAAAATAATTACTTTTGCTAATGTTAGCTATTTAGTGCTATCTAGCATAATATTTATTCAGTTCGGACAACTTCACAACCAATTCTTTTAACTCTAATGTTCCCAATTTGAATTTCTTGGCAGTTTTCTGTTCCTGTTGTGATTGTTTGGATGTCTTTTTGGACTTGTTCATTTATTCCAATAAGTTTGTAGTATTCTACTGTTTCACTAAGACCTACTGTTATTCCTTGTTTAAAGATAAACTGATTTGTATAAATTCCACATATAAAGACTATTAAAATTAAGATTGAATTTATAATGTTTGCTTTGTTAAAGTTTTTCTGTTCAAAAGGGTCTGGGGATAAAGTGTTGTTTTCTTTTGGCATAAAGTTTAAAAGTTATTAACAGTGTTATTTAAGGTAATGTTTATAGGGGTTGCAACTAAGTGGTAAGTATGATATACTTATTATAGATAAGGGGATAACCCTTACATAAGAAAAATATATGACTAACTATTATCAAAGTAAAATTAAAGATGCACTATATAAAGTAAAAACTGGTTATTGGACAATAGAACAAGCATTACAAGAAATTTTAATAATCTCTAACTAAAATATATGAAACTTACAAAAGGAAACTTAATTAATTATCTAGTAGATGTATTAGGTAATTCAGAAGAAGAAGCTAAAACAATCTCTAGAGAATATGGAACAACTTATTTAACAAGCGAACAAATGACAGAATGTATCGCTTTTAACTCTTAATTATATGAAATATACAAACTTTGAAAACTATCTTCAAGAAAAACATTTTGAAAAAAATCCAATGATTTTAGATGATGACTTACCTGACGCTTTTGCTGATTGGCTTGAAAATATAGATGTTCAAGATGTTATAGATTACGCTAATGAATATAAAAAACTAACTTAATCTTATGAAATACACATACTCACATTTCAAATGCGTAGACAGAGATACTCTTGTAGGTTCTTTACTTATAAAAGGTTATTTCTTATTCTTCATATTTGTTTTACTTATTAAGATTTATTATTAAAAAAAGATTTATGTCTATATGCGAAAACTGCGGATTTCAATTACCTCTAAGTCCTGAAGAATTAGGGAGATTAGGTGGGCTTAAAAGGTCTAAAAATCTTACTCCTGAAGAAAGGTCTGAGATTGCTCGTAAAGCTGGTCTTAAGTCTGGCGTAGCAAGGCGTTTAAAGGCTACAGTAGCCACAGAGAACGCTTCTAAAGCATAAAAGGATATATCGGTACTAAAAGACAAAAACACGCTTAAATGCGTGTCTGTTAGATTACCATTGTTGATTCACAAATAATCATACTCCTTTGTTAATTGAGCGACCGTCTAGCTAGCGGTATTTAGTTATGCTCATAAGATAGGGTTTATCCACAATATGTGTTTAAAGGCTATCTCGTACTTGTACCCTAGCATTTATATTTTCCTTTGTCAAGTTTTTTCTAGTTTAGTAATTTCTTCTATTAAGACATCTCTTTTGTTTTGGTCTTCTGTGGCTTTAAGACGACCTGTAAGAAAAGCTATCTTACATTTAGTATTCATCTTTAGGTATGTTTGAGCTAAAGGTTTGTTCATAAAGGTTTATTTAAGGTATTTCCAAAATGGAAATAACTACATTTTGAAGTGATTAATCCTTATTACTTTTAAGATTTAACTTCTAAGTTCTTAAAGAAACCAATTGTTATTAAATAATTAGTAACTCTTTTATATTCCTTTTTAGACACTTCTACTGGTAAGATTACTTCTTTTAATTTTTCTTCTATTACATTAATTTTAACATTTAAATACTTATCTGCTTGCTCTATAATTTCCTGTGGGTCTACTTCTGAAAGATAATCAGCAAAAGCGTCTGGAATTTGGTCGTCTAAAATTGTAGGATTATCTTCAATGTATTTAGACATTAAATAATCTTCAAATGTTTGTGTTTTCATAAAGTTATACTTAGTGATTAATTAGTTAGTTATATTTACCTTTAAAATAAAGATGGTTATTCTACTCTTACAAAACTTTCATCATTATATTTTAAAAGCTCTGTATCCTTATAAAATGTAAAGATTTCTCCTGTTGGTAAATATTTTAATTTTAAAGGTTTATCTATTTTATATATTTCCACCTGCATAAGATATTGCTTTATTGTATTTATCAAGTTGCTCTTTTGCTTGTAAGAACTCGGTGTACTTTTTAGGAACATATAAAATATAAGAATGATAACCAGCCTTTTGTAATTTTTCAACCTTTTCGTTTATTGTTGATATTACACCACCATAGTCCTCTGTTCTTTCTTTTCCGTATTTATCACATACAGCGACCTTTGGATATTCGGCGAGGATAGCATTATCGTTTATTGCTCCCTCGTCTTTTAATAGTTCAAACTCCCATTTCCAAATCTTTGTGTTGTTCCAATTAACTATTTCTTTTGTACCAAATTCTTTTTGATATTTTTTAATGTCCATATTATTTTTTTAGTAATTAATTTTTTAAAGCACATTTCACATCACACTTTTCAAATTTATCGTGCCAATTATCAAACTTACATTTCCACTCACCGTTATCTCTTCTTCTTTTTTCCTCCATATCCCTAGCTGAAAAGATACCAACAATGTCTACAACATTAAAAGTTTTATCTTCAAAATTAACAAACTTTCTTTCTGAATTTGTTGATAATTCATTTTTTAAAACAAGGGCTTTTTCTTCTTCAACCCAAACTTGAATATTACCTCTAATAACAATACAAAATAAATTTTTAGTTAGTTCTTTACTCATAAGTTTATAGAATTAGATTTATTATTTTTCTCGTAAAAGATTTTAAGTTGTGCAACCTTTTCTTTAAGCTGGTACGGCGTAGTAATAGTTGGTGCGTACTTTTGACCTTGAACCGAAACCGCAAACTCAGTCATTCTTTTTACAGGTTCTAATCTGAACTGTTTTACAAGGTCTAACACTGATTGGCGATTGGTACGGTGTCCATAGTTTATTGTTGGATTTATCCTTTTAAAAATATCAAATATTTCTATTATATTTTTATGGTCAGTGTCGTTAGACGCTGTAATTAGTTCTTGTTCTTGTTCTTGTTTATATGGTTCTTCTTCTACAGTGCTTTCAGAAGGTATCTTATGTTGCTTCTGGAAGGTATCTCTACTACTTTCAGAAGGTATCTCTTGAATAGATACAGTGCTTTCAGAAGGTATCTTTTTATATTCATCATTATTCATTCTCCAAATATTGTTTATTTTATAGGTTTTTATAGGTCTAGTTTTACCTTTAGTTTTTCCAATATAAAAAATCCATTTTTTTTCTAAAAGATAATTTAAAGATTTATTATAGGCTTTTTTACCTATTCCCATTTTTCCCATTAAAGTTTCCTCAGTTGCAAAACATTTTCCGTTTTCACCGGCAAATCTTTTCATTTGAAAGTAAAGTGATTGGTCATTAGCAGTTGAGTGATTAGCAATATAGTTTGGAATAATAGTAAAAAAATCTTTATCTCCACTATCATCTTGGATTTTTATTTTTGTCATAAGTTTTTATATTAAAGTTATTACCCCAAATAACACTAATCGTATTTTGGATTTGACATAGTTTTATATTATAGAATTAAAAAATTCTAAGTTACGAGTAAATCCATTTTTCATAAGTCTAAAATACAAAAAACTCACAACTGCTTACGAGGCAACACGACTAAATGCTACGCCTCTTGGGCAATTATGAGTCTTCTGGTTTTTAAAATGTAGTCGTATTTTACGTAGCATATTGTTTATTTATTATACACGATATAGACTTTTTGTATATACCCTTTAAAAGCCTATTTCTATTGGTTTATTTATTTAAGGTTAAAAAATATCAAGTTAGTTATAGGGGTGCGGGGTGCTTTAGCGTCCCCGCTACCCTTATATATATTTATATATATTTATGTAAAAAATA
>Ga0207997_1000810_pt1 | contig 15926 bp, 26 predicted proteins | sample AntAceMetag02UKN_FD_184777 | JGI IMG/M metagenome (GOLD analysis project Ga0207997, IMG submission 184777) | Saline lake microbial communities from Ace Lake, Antarctica - Antarctic Ace Lake Metagenome 02UKN (SPAdes) (version 2) | ecosystem: Environmental > Aquatic > Non-marine Saline and...
ATATTATAAGTGTTATAGTGTGAAGTGCAAGTTTTGTGGTAAAAGTTTTAATCCTAGGAGTAGATTCCAGGAAGAGATTAAAAAGTGTCCTAACTGCTGTAAAAAGAGCGCTCATACCCCTACTATTAGCATGACATTAATGAGAATAAAATTGTAATTCTTAGAATACTTTAACTTTTGCTGTTCTTATTCTATAATTTCCTTTGATTAATTTTTTTTCCATTAAATAATCTTCATCAGAAAAATTTACCCACCTTTTTTTACTCTTACTAAAATATTGTTTTAATTTTTTAACCATATTTATTAGTATGGTTTGTGAGTTATTTTAAATGTTATTATAATCTCATTGTTCTTTCTTCCATTTTTTTCAAGTCCTCTTTAACGTGTACTTGTGCAATATCTAAATAAACTTGAGTTGTACTAGCGAACTCATGGTCTAATTGATCTTGAATAGTTTTAAAACTAGCACCATTCATAGCTAATAGTATTCCATAAGTATGTCTTAGCGTGTGAGGATGAATGTTCTTACCTATGATTTCTCCTGTGGTGTGGATTACTTTCCATACTTGCTGTCTAGTGTAAGGATTAATTCCTATTGGTAATGAGTAAGGTGTACTGAATACGTATTGATTCCATCCTATATTATTATAATTAACGTATTCGATAAGGGTATCTATTAGTCCTGGATAAGCTGCTTTCTTTTTTACAACAAGAGCATCTCCTCCTTTCTTTAGTATTGTCCAACTAATCTCTCCTACTTCTTCGTGTATATCTTTAGGTTTAAGGAGCAGTGCTTCACTTACTCTTCTTCCACTATAACAAAGAGTGTATGTTAACATTCTGATAGTCTTATTTCCTATATGATCTAATAAGAGTGGGATCTCTTCTTCTAGTAAGTAACCATTGTTCTCAATGTTCTTCTTCATCTTACTAATACTATTATTAAAATTGTTTACCATTCTTCTTTCCTCCTTAGTTTCAATTGACAATTGTTATAATATTGTCAAGTCTCATTATTTTTTTATGCGTTTGTTCTTATTTATATATTAAATAAAGACATTACGTTATGTATGTGCTTTCTTTTTAACACCATATCCAATTCCTAACTCTCCCTCAACATAATCTTTTATATTCTTACTACTTGGTCTTCCTAATCCAAATTCCACTGCTATCTTAGTCTTATCAATTATACTATAAGTACCATATTTTTTTATGTATTTATCTTTATTAGATAGTATTATTTTAGCATACTTCTTAATATCAGTAGTGTTAGCATTTCCCTTAGTATTCATCTTATCTGTTTCTTTCTTACTCTTTTCTAACAACTTAGTATATATTGAATTGTTGAAACTATCTTTCACTTCTTCATAATTTTCTAAATCTTTCATGTTAGATTTTAATAATATTTTTTCAGGATGAATGAAATCTATGTATTTAACTTTACACCATTTCTTAGCTTCTTTGTTATATAGTAAGGGGTATTTGAAATAACTCTTTCCTGTTATGTAATTAACATCATTAAATGTTACTCTACATCTTACTATTCTTTTTTCAAATATTTTCTTTGCTGTTTGGAATAATACATGGACTAGTGGTAATACATCTTTGTCTAGTAAGTTCAAGAAAGGTAAGTTCATTAAGAATAAGAAATTCCTATTTCTTGCTATTTGACTTACATACCTTATTGTGTCATTAGTTATACTCCAAAACTTTCTGTGATCTGCACTAATTCCCATTTCTTCATAAATCACTACATCTCCTTTCTTTATTGTATCATTTCCAGGTAATAATAAATTAAGCAATTCTTCATGTCTGAATATTATGAATATTCTACTGCTTTTTCTTAGTAGTTGGAATTGTTGTGCTAAACTTATGAAGGAGTAACTTTTTCCACTTCCTGTTCCTCCTATTATTACACTAATAAAATTCTCATTCTTCTCTATTACTTTCTTATATATATGTCTTATTAATGCTCCCATATTTATGGTGTCATCCCTGCTGTGGTTTTTAAAACTATGAAGCAGAATATTATGGCTATTACTATTGTGAAAATGAAAACATGAGTGTTACTTATGCTTTTCAAAAATTCTTTATCCTTCCAAGTCTTTTTCTTCATAATCATTTAATTCTATTATTACATCTTCAGCTTTTTTTAGTGCTTTTTCTACTTGTCTAAGTTCATCTTCAACTTCCTTATTCTTAGCTGCGTTTCGTTGTTTATCTTTTATTTTAATGGCCACACTAAGTTGGGTTGTGTAAACATAAACTCCTACTTTTGTTAAGAAATAACTCATTACTAACATAATGCTTAGTTTGTTACTTCCCATTAATACCACACTAGCTATTCCTAGTACGAATAATCCTATACTGTACTTATCTACTAGTGGGACATACTTTTTTTCTAATTTGTATCTATCAATGTCTTTCATCATTTTTCACCTTTTTTTACAAGTCTATGGTTATTGGATTCTCTTTAACCATTCCTTCATTACTCATTTTTTCTATTACTTTCATACTTAAACTACAATAAAGTAAGAACTCGTAATCATCATCAGTTTTAGGAATATTCATAGTTTCTAGTAATACTTTAGCTTCTTCTTGTGCTATCTTAATCCATGTGCTATCTTTTATTTTACCACTAATCAAGTAGAGAGCGTATTGAATATGTCTTCTGAATAGTTTAATATCAGCACTTCTCTCTCCTGCTTGTAGTAAATTAGCATAGATTAAGTATTCACAATCTATTTTAGGTATGTCTTTATAGTTCATATTCCTGGACTTCCACTATTTCCTAGTTGTTCTCCTACACCAAGCACTGCTCTTTTTAGTGATTCTATTGCACTTCCTAAGCTACTTATTAAATGTTCACTTGGTTGTCCTGCAAACTTTAGTGTTACTACTATTGATCCTATTAATACTAATCCCCATATTACATCTCGTCCATAATCTTCTAAGAATCTGCTTAGTGCATTATCTAATGAGTATTGTTTTTTTACTCTTTCTACTTGATCTGCAAACCATATTCTTTGATCTTTTGTTAGTCCTGTTATTTTATTTCCTTCATATGTGCAGTAAGTGTATTTTTCTCCATTAGTTCTTAGTATGATTACTGGTTTTCCTTTATTGTCTATGAAGTCTATTTGCACTGTTTTTCCTTCTTCTTCTTTGCTTTCTGTATCATATTCTAATTTCACTTTCCTTTTCAGTAAGGTTATGGTGTTTCCTTTTATTTCTTGTGCGTAATCCATTTTTATTTGTCTTGCTCCACTTTTTTCTTCTATTATTATTACTTTTTTATACTTTTTTGGTACGTATATGTTGTTGTAGTAAGTGTATGCGAACAACACTGCGTTTAGTATTAAACTACTTATTAAATATTCTATCATTCCCTGTTTCCTCCGAATAGTCCTCCTATTCCTTTACTTTTCTCTTTAGTTTCCACAGTTTCTTTACTTTGTACTGTTCCACTTATGCTTTTTAGTCCATGTCCTTTGTATGACTTGTTTAATACTCCTATTAGGAAGTATTCTATTAGTGTGATTATTATTTTACAATCTTTGAATTGTATTCCCCAGTTGATAAAGTTGTGTTTTAAATCCCATATGAAACCTGCTAGTGTGTTTCTTATGTTGCTTGTAATCGTTTTTTCATCTCTGAATCCTATTCCTATGTCTTTGTTGCTTATTCCTTTCAGTAATGCACTTATTCTTTTGAATCCATCATCATTCACTAATGATTTGTTTCCTAGTTTATGTCCTACTAATAATTTTTTCCCTGAATCATTAGTTTCATATACTGGTTGAGGGTCACTTATTTGTATTAACACATCTTGCACTTCTTCTTTACTATCTATTAATTGTTTTACTATTCCTTCTGTTAAATTTTGTCTATCCATTATAGCATTGTTCTGTTCCACATTTTCTTCTAATTCACCCATTATTTTAACCTCTTTAATTCTAATTTAGTTTTATCAACTTCATTAATTGAATCCATTAATATTACAAAAAATATTACAAAAGATATTACAGGATTATTATGATTATATATAAAACTTAAAGTTATGCTTACTCCTGAAAATAAACTAGCCATAATTCCAAACAATTCAAAAATTTTAAGTTTTTTAATTAATTTATCTTTTTCTTTACTCATTATTTATTCTTCTTTGTTGTGTGGTATTATAAATGTTATTACTTTAAATAAACAAAAGTAATTTTAAATATAAGAATATTCATAAATGATGACAACGAACGAAATAAGGATAAGATGAATAACAAAACCAATGTTTTACAATTATTTTTTGTTTTAGGAACAATAGTAGCATTCATATTTGTAGGAATATTTGGTTTAAAAATCCTTAACGAGTTCGGAACAGCATTCACTAGCGTAGGTGACACTATTGGAATTGATAATTTAGAGAAAGGAATAACGAGTTTCAACTTAATGGATAACATAATACCCTTCATAACAATAATCATGTTCATAATATTCATAGTAAGTGCGTTTTACATACAAACAAATCCTGCATTCTTCTTCATTAGCTTATTCTTACTAACTATAGTGGTTATAGGAAGTGCTAGTTTCAGTAACATAGTAGGAGCATTAAGTCAAGTGGATGCACTAGCTAATGAAACAACAACGTTTAACAAATCATTAACTTTAGCTGAAGATTTTCCACTGTACAGTTCACTTGCAGGTTTCGTATTCTTACTAGTAATGTATGGATTATGGAGGAATAAACAATGAACAAAGTTTTATTATTTAGTTTAATTAGTTTATTAATTTTTGTGCCTACTTTTGGTGCTTTAAATACTGATTTAGTTGCTTATTGGAGTTTTGATGAACCTAGTGGTAATGCTATTGATAGTGTTAGTAGTTATGATTTAAGTGTTATGGGTGGTACTGCTAATGATATTGTTGGTGTTATTGGTAGGGCTAAGAATTTTGATGAAACTATTTATTATACTATTGCTGATACTGATGATGCTTTTGATTTAACTACTGATTTTACTTATGCTTTTTGGATGAAAATGGATTCTCCTATGACTGCTGGTAGTCCTACTATTTTTGATAAAGGTGCTAATAGTATGACTACTTGGTTGTGGAAAGCTGGTACTCCTGCTTATAGTTTTGTTCATAGTAAGAGTGGTGTTGCTGATATTCAGTATACTTTGAATTTGGCTTTAGATGGTGTTTGGAGTTATTTTAGTGTTACTAAGAGTGGTACTACTTATACTACTTATATTAATGGTTCTTCTGTTAATAGTACTGTTTATGCTACTGCTTTAGGTGCTACTACTAGTAATTTTACTATTGGTAGATTGGCTGATAATGCTGCTTCTATGTATAAGGGTGATATTGATGAGTTCGGTGTTTGGAGTAGAGCTTTAAATTCTACTGAGATTAGTGATTTGTATAATAGTGGTAGTGGTTATAATCCTTCTGTTACTACTAAGTTGGATTATAATATTAGTTTAGTGTTTGATAATAGTTCTAGTCATGAGTTCGAGTTTAATAAAAGTGTTAATTTATTATTTACTGGTTATAATATTAGTGGTTTAGTTACTCCTCAGAGTTTAACTGTTGTTAGTGTTGATTTGGGTTTAAATGAGAATTTGACTAGTAATGTTAATTATGGGATTAATTTTAATAATGCTAGTGTTACTAATTATAGTGTTTTAGTGTATGATCCTTTTGATTCTTCTATTAATGTTACTGCTTATTTTACCATTAATGATGTTAAAAATATTACTTACATGAACACATCAAGTTTTTTTAAATCAAATATTGCTCAAAGCTTAAACTTTTCAATGTATTTAAATGACAATAATATTACTTGCAATGATTATTATAATCTAACAATACCTTTACTTAACATTACAAACAGATTAGTTGAAAGTTGTGAATTAACAAGTGTTACATTCAACAATTCAGCAGCATATAATTATACAGCTTACTTAACAAATAATAGATTTGGAAGAACAATAAATAACACTTACAATTTCTACTCTTTTAATTCAACATTAAATAATTCATTCAATAACATGACTAATGGATTCACAAGCACAATAACAACAACAAGAACAGACACAACAAGTTATCCTTACACTTTCACAAACTATTTATTATGGAATAACACTTATCAAACAGTAACAGGAACAAACCCATTCACAACAACAATAAGTGCAGTAGACATTACCCCATTATTTAATACTTCAATAAGTATTCAAAGCATAACACAAGTAACTTATAATGGAGAAACAATAAACATAACACAAAATGATACACAATACATTTTCAGATTAGACATAGATGATTGTACTACTTTCACAACATCATTCCTAAACTTAATAGGTATAGATGAATTAACAAATAATCCTTTAAATATATCTTTCAATATTAATTTTGAATACAATGATGAAATAATATATAATCAAACATTCAGTAATGTTAGTTCTCAAAACTTTTGTTATAGTCCAGGAGTAGGAACTTATACAATAAATGCAGAAATAGAATATGTTGGAACACCAACAGGATACACTGAAAATAGGGATTACTTCCTAAGACATTTTGACATAAATGAAATAGAAAATAATGTAAACCTTTATTGTTTACAAGATAATCAAAGCACTTTATTAGAGTTCACAGTAGAAGATGATGTAGGAATAGGACTAAGTGATTATTATGTACAGTTCAACAGATGGAGTGTAGCAACTAGTAGTTATTCAACAATAAGCAATACATTAACTAATGATAATGGAGATGGAAGCACTTACATAAACTTCTTTGATACATGGTATCAAATAATAATAAGTGACAGTGATGGAACAATAGTTAAAACTTTCACTAAACAAAAATTTACTAGTAGTCCAGTAATATTTCCAGTATCAGGAAATGTAGGAGTAGAATATGATTATTGGAGTAGTTGTTTTAGTAGTAATATTTATTTCAGTAATAGCACAAGATTAGTAGCAGAAGTAACAGACACTTGTGGATTAAACACAGCACTAAATTTAAGTGTAACAAAACTAGAAATACTAACAAATACAATAATTTGTAATACGCAACTAACAGGAGCAAGTAGTTTCACCACATACTGCGACATAAGTAATAGAACAGGGAATTTGTACCAAGCAACAGTGAATGCACTAATAGATGACACCACAGTACAATTATATAATGAATTCTTAGATTACACTTTAATAACAGATAATTATAATGGAAGTGGACTATTCACAACATTCATAATAATAGGAGTATTAAGTAGTATAGGAGTATTAGTAAGTGGAAGTGTAGGAGCTTTATTAGGAGTGTTAGGATTAATAGCTGCTTATATGTTAGGATTTGTTGTATTAACCTGGACTAGTATATTAGGAATAATAGTAATACTAATCTTAGTGTTGGTGGTGTTGAAGAAATGAAAATAAGTATTATAATATTAAGTGTACTATTATTTGGACTATGTATGAATGGATTTGGAAGTATGTATAATGATTTGCAAACACAATACTCTTACAGTGGAACAGACTTAGGAGGATTCAATGCTTACAGTAAAATAAACGAAACAGCAGGGGATATGGGGGGAAGTGTAAAGAATGGAGATACAATAATAGCTGATGTATTATACATTGATAAAATAATAACAACACTTAAAGGATTAGTAGATTTACCAAACACTATTAACACAATCATAATAAATGCAGGACAAGAAATAGGATTACCTGAATGGTTTTTAAACAACTTAGCAACAATAGTAATATTAGTTGTAGGATTCACAATAGCAGGAATAATATGGAGGTATAATATGTAATTATGAACTTAACTTACGCAGCACCAACAAATATAGGAACATTAACAGCTTACACAACTTATGTTAATACAATAACAGGAGATGCTTTTTGGACAATAGGAATATTTGTAATATGGATATTCTTCTTCATAGGATTAGTACAAATGTTTGATGAAATAAGAGCAATGGGATGGAGTAGTTTCATAACAGCACTATTAAGTTTAATGCTAAGAAGTATGGAATTAATAAATAACAGCATAGTAATAGTATTTGTAGTATTAACAGGAGCAAGTATGATATTAAAATATTTGCAGGACAAAGGAGGATGAAAATATGAGCATGGAATCAGGAATAATAATAGGGTGTTTAGGTTTAATAATTAGTTTTTTCGCTATGAGTAACATCATGGATGAAGCATTTAAGAAAATGAAAGAATACTTAATTATGTGGAAACACTTTTGGATCAGCATTGGATTAACTAGCACATTATTATTAACAGGAAGTATGAAAGAAATAGCAATAATGAATGAAGGAAGCACAGGACTAATAAGTTTAATGAACACTAGTGTATCAATAAATATTATAATAGTTTTATCATGGTTTTTTTATTTAGCAGTATTCACAATAATTTACTACATTAATAAAATGAGTGAAAAGAAAGACAACATAAAATATGAGTAGAAAAAATAGTGTAATAAAAAGAATAGACATTAATCTAGACTTAGCAATAAAGAAAAAACAGAAAGAACTAAGCACTAAAGAAAATAAACCAATAACTTACGTTGATACTTGTAAAAAAATAAGCGACTTAATAGCAAAAATTAATATTAAAGGTAAAATAAAATTGTAATAATTAGTTAACCACTCTTTATAATATGACACAACCAATAATTTTCTTAAAAATGATAAGAGGTGAAAATAAAAAATGGATTTAAAAGGACTTGCCTTATCAGTAGTTATACTAGTTATAACTGTTAGTATAGGAACAAAAATTACTTCAACAGTAAGAGACACTTTTACAAACACAACTTCAACAGAGTATTTGAATGCAGATTCAGGTGTAACTGCTTTAGGAGATTTCAGTGATTGGTATAGTATTATAATCATAACTGGAGTAGGAGCAGCTGTTTTAGGAATGCTAGGAATGTTTAACAGAGCATCACAATAAAATTTGTTTAATACATATTAAATGGATCTTAAAGGACTTGCGTTAATGATAATAGTTTTAGTAATAACTGTTAGTATAGGAACTAAGATTACTGTTACAGTAAGAGATACGATGGAAAACGTTACAACAGAAGCGTGTACTAATGCAACAAGTGTTAATACTTGTATACAACCAACAGAGTATACAAATGCTAATACAGGAAGTGTTGCTTTAGGAGATTTCAGTGATTGGTATAGTATTATAATCATAACTGGAGTAGGAGCAGCTGTTTTAGGAATGCTAAGAATGTTTAACAGAAACTAATCAGTTTTTATATTCAAACCGAAACATTAAACCCAAAGGGAAGAAATTCTCTTTGGGACTTTTTTTGATTTAATAAATATTCTAAAAATTTATAATAGCACACAACAAAGAAGTAATCATAAAATGAGTAACATTGAAGGATTACAAAGAGAGATATCAGCTCATGAGAACACAATAAATAAGTTACAACAAAATATAAGTAATGTTGAAGCTCAAGGAAGAGATAGTAGTGGAATTAGAGAAATATTAAGCAATCAACAAAATCGTTTACAAAGCAGCAAAGAAAGTTTATTCTTCTTACAAAATACTCAAACAGAAACAATTAGACCAACACTTCCACCAGTACAAACTGAAACAACACAAGAAAACAAAAAATTAATATCAGACACTCTTTTAAGTCCATCACAAACCACACAACAAACACAACAATCAAAACAAACAAAAGAATTCAAAGCAATACCTAAAACTTCCAACATAAGAACAACTCTATTTGGAATCACAGGAACGAACGAAGAAGTTAAAACACAACAAGAAATAGACAGAGAAGTTAGTAAAATAAGATTCAAAGAGGAAGAAAGTGGATTATTATATAAAGATAGACAAAGAAACATAGAAGTAACAGATGAAGGAAAATATCAAATTAGTGTAACACCAACAGGTAGCACAGATAATTTGATACTTGGAACTTATGATAATTTAAATGTTGCTAGTGGAGTATTATTTGAAAGTTATGAAAAAGGACAATTATATGTTAATGAAGTAAAATTAAAACAAGAAGCAGCAAAACAAGAAGCAGAATTCAGTTTTTATAATAAAGTACCCACAAAGAAAGAAACAATAGCTGATTTTAAAGATGCAGGATATGAATGGGCAATTAGTTTAGCAGAAATGAGTTATAATATTAAAAAAAATATAGGAACAGGATTTCCTTCAGATCCCTTCTTAACTAATAGATTTGAAATTTATGCAGGTGAAACATCCGAAACAGGAGGACTAGTTTTAACAACTGATACAACAAAACAAGATGCATTATTCAGAGCTGAAGCATTTAATATAGCAGGAATATTTGGATTAGGAGGAAAAGGAACTAGACAAATAAAAGGAGCAGGAGATGATGCAGTAAGTCAAGCAAGTTTTGGAAGTGGAAAAGGATTCACAGATCAAGTAATTGTCCCAACAATGGTTAATTATGTTTTATTTTCAGGAACACAATATGCGTTAGGAAAAATTTTAACTCCAGCAGGAAAAATATTATTAGAAAAAGGATACACTTATGATGCTTTAACAAATAGTTATATGTCCCCACAAGTAGCAAAATTAGCAACAAACACCATAGGATTAGAAGTAGGAAAACAAGTAGGAAGTGGAGCAGTTAGTAGTGGAATACTTAAATCAGGAGAAACCGCTTTAATTAATATTGGAAAAAAAGAAGTTTCAAGTATAGGAATTGGAGCATTAGGAAAAATAACCCAAGTAGGAGCAGGAACTATTAATGCAATTGCTCAAGTAACATCTATTAAAAATCCATTAAGCATTGCTAAAGAACAAGCAAATAAAATAGTATTCAATTCAAATTATCAAAAAGGAAAAGGGTTTGTAACAGATGAAGGATATGGTTTTATAAAAGATGATGTTGATAAAACAAGAATAATTAATAAAGAAGAATTTGGATTTCCAATAATAAGAAGAAAAGAAGAAATAATAATAAATAAGAAAGAAAAATTTAATATTTTTAGAGATGATAGTGTTGTTTCAGAAATTAGTTTACTAAGAATTAAAAATGAAAAAATAACAATAGAAACAACACCTAAAATAAGAGCGGTTATTAATAAAACAGTTGATGGTTTTGGTTATGAATACATAAGTGATGTTGGAGGAGGAAGCGATTTCATAACTTTTGGAGGATTAGGAGTGTTAAGTTTACCTGAATTAGGTGGAGGAGGAAGTAATCAAAGAAATAGAAGAACAATAAATACGAAAACTAAACTAAAAAAAGGATACACTCCTGATATAAAAAGCATAATATTCAACATTGTAGGAAAAAGACCAACAAGAACAATAACAGGATTTGAAGCAAGACCATTACCAATAATATTAGAAAAGAAAAAGAAAAAGATTGTAGGAATAAACATTGGAGGAATAACATTCAACACTAATAGGAAAGCTAAAAAAAGTAATGAGGTGATGACACTATGAAATGTAATTACTGTAACAAAGAAATTAAAAAAGGAGAAGGAATAAACTATTATGGGAAAAGATACCATATAAGATGTAAGAATCTAAAAAAAGGAAACAGAAAATGAAAGAAGAAAAAAAGTATTGGAACAGGAATAAGTACACTTTAGTATTTATAATAATATTAGTAGTAGGAGCAGGAATAGGATCTAGCAATTTTGGAAAATTTGAAACAGTTGATGTAGGACGAGACCCATGCTACACTCAAATTAATGGTACTTCTATAAACTTCACCTGTAATGGAAACATAGAAGGAGATGTTACTATGACAGGAACACTCATGAGTAATGGAATATATGGAGGAATGTATTATCATAATCATACTGATACTTCTTTAAGTTTTGAAATGGCAGATACTTATTATACTTTATGGATGACTAATTCAACTCATAATAATGGATTCACTTTCACAGGAGGATGGGGATTAGAAAGTAGTTTAACAGCACTATATGATGGTGTTTATAATATTAATTATTTCGCTGTTGGAAATGGTGTAAATAATCATGAGATGAGATTAGCAATATTCATTAATGAGTTAATTAAAATTAATTGTGGAACTCATTGGAAACTTCCTGCTACAGGAGATGATATTACAATGAGTGGTAATTGCTTACTAAACATTGAAGCAGGAGAAAATGTTAGTTTAAGAATAGCCGATTATACTAACACAGGAGAAACAATTTATTTAGGAAGTAATCTAATACTAACAAGAGTAGGAAATAAATAATTGAGGTGAAATAATTATGACAAAAGGAAAACCAAGAAGGGATGGAAGCGGAAAAGGAAACAGAGCCAATAAAGGAAGAGGTGGGTGTAAGAATCCAAGAGGAAGAGGAAGAAAATAGTTTATGACAATTATTGCATGGTTAAGTAAAGCAGGACAAACAGGGAAAGCATTAGTTAAATGCGACTTCTGTAATTGCTACATGGTTAAACAAGTTTATTTACTTTCAAAACACCAGTTTTGTAACACTAAATGTAATAAAAATTATATTTTAATCAATAAAAATCCAACACTAAAAAGCGTCCTTAAACTAAAAGTAAATAATAGTTTAGTAGAAGTTGACTATTACAACATAACTTAAACGTAAAGAACTATTCATTTACTAACACTTATGTTAAATTTACTATCATTCACCCTTGTTGGGATATATCTAATAATAATAAGCATTTTTTACATAAAAAAATTAGCTTGAGTGTACCTAATTTTATACTAGTTTATTATAGGAATCTCCACTCAAGCAAGAAATAATATACACTAATATATTAAAAAACTTATCATAATTAAAAGTATTACGAAGTAATATAATTTATTAAGCCCGATATATAATCGATATATATCGGATAAAATGATATTTTTATGCATTTAACCTTAATTTATAGAAAGCTTTAAAAACTTATAGGTGTGTTTCGTACGATTTATACCATTTTAAAAATAAGATATTAAACATTTTCTTTCTTTTTTCTTTTTTTATATAAATGTTTAATATGATATTACAGAATAGTATATATAGTATAGTTAGTATAGGAAAGCTTTATAAAGGATTAGTAAATATCACTTTAATAATGACGACACACAACAACAAAACATTATACTCACTCTCCAAATGTGAGCTCCTAGTAAGTTCTAATGGGTGTCGTCTATACCTTACTAGGAGTATTTATTTTAATAGGTGCAGCAAATGAAAGACTTATTTCCTTTTGCTAAAAAAAGAAGTAGTAAAAAGAAAGCCTGGCTAGATCATTTGTTTTATAATTTAGGAAAACAGAAATATAATTATTATTTATGTGGATTAAGAAAAACGGAAGAAAAGGATAGAATATCAACAAAATGGTTTAAATATTTAGAAATAGTAGCACCATTAAACCTTAATGAACATTGGAGACTAAATAATATTAACCAAAGACAAGTATTATCTAATGAAATAGTTTTAGATTTAGAAGAAAGAGAAAACTTATCTAAAATTAAAACAACATTATTGGAAAGAAATCAAAAATTTTTCGTGTTTGATACGCATTCAAGAGGTTATCATATTAATATATTTTTTAAAAGAAAGATAAGTAAGAAAAGAAAGGAAATAATTATTAATTATTTTCAAGCAGATTTAAGTAAAGCTAATCCTAAAACTATGATTGCTTTAGAATTTTCACCACATTGGAAAAGTGGAAAAATAAAAGAATTGGTGTACTATCATGTTTGAATTTAAAAAAAATGATAATATTGATTTTATAAAAGATGTAGAATATGAAGTGGAGGAGGAAGAAGAAAGGAAAAAAGATGTTGTTTGTAAAACAACTGAAACTTTAATGCACAAATTTAAATTTGTAAGTATATCAACTGGATTTAAAGATGAAATATGGTTTTATGAAAATGGGATATGGAAACTTAAAGGAAAAGAAATTATAAGAATTAATGCAGAAATCTTATTAGGTAGTAAAGCAAAGATTAACAGGATTAGAGAAATTGAAGAGAAGATTAAAAGATTAACTCTTATTGATAGAGAAATATTTGAGAATATTCCTGAAGGTTTTGTTTGTTTAAACAATGGAATACTTAATTTAATAACTAAAGATTTTGTAGCACATAGTCCTAAATTTTATTTTAAAACTAAGATTAAATTAAATTATGATAAATTTGCAGATTGTCCTAATTGTTTAAATTTCTTTGATGATGTTTTAAATCCTGAAGATAAGGATTTAATCCAGGAATGGTTAGGTTTCCAATTATATAATAAATATTTATTTAAGAAGGCGTTAATAGTTTTTGGTGAAAAAGATACAGGTAAAACAGTTTTTCTTAATTTATTAACAGAATTTATTGGAAATGATAATTGTTCTAGTATTGCTTTACAAAAAATTAATAATAATAATAGTTTTAGTCTTGGTAGTTTACAGAACAAGTATGCTAACTTATATGATGATTTAAGCAGTAAGGACATGGATGATGTGGGTGGTTTTAAAATTGCTACTGGTGGGGGTTGGTTATCTGCCGAGAAAAAGTTTGGTGATCCATTCCAATTTAAAAATTTTGCAAAACTTACTTTTGCTTGTAATAAAGTTCCATTACCTAATAATATGGATGGTGTTGAGAAGGGTGCTTATTTTGGTAGGTGGTTAATTGTTCCTTTTGAGAATCAGGTTGATGAGAAAGAACAAGATAAGAGTTTATGTAATAAGATTACTAGTAAGGATGAGTTAAGTGGTTTGTTAAATTGGGCTTTAATTGGTTTGAAAAGGTTGGTTAAGAATAATGGTTTTAGTTTTAATAAGAATATTAATGAAGTTGAGAAGATTATGCTTAGTCATAATAATCATTTAAGTAATTTTAGTGATGAGAGTTTGAGGACTATGCCTTTTGGTAGGATTACTAAGGGTGATTTGCATGATTATTATGTTTATTGGTGTGGTAAGAATAATTTTACTCCTTTAAGTATTAAGCAGTTTGGTAAGAGGATTGTTAGGTTTGCTCCTTTAATTGTTGCTAAGAATGATGGTGAGCGTTTTTGGGAGAATTATAATTTAAATATTGATAAGGATTATAAAAAAAGTGAAATTAATATAAACGTTTATAAATAATAGGGTTGTTTTATATTTATTATGCCTTTATTTACTGATGAGAAGAAGAAGAGTATTAAGCATAATATTGTTATGATTCTTAGTGTTAATGATGGTTTAACTATTAATCATATTAGGTGGTTACTTGAGTGTAAGGGTATTATTATTCATTGGGAGACTGTTAAGCGTTACTTGGATGAGTTGGTCGTTGATGGTTTGTTAAGTATGTTTAAGATTAGTACAATTTATTGTTATAGTATAAAAAATAATGAACAGAAACGTTTATAAATAATAGGGTTGTTAATTATGAATATAATGGATGACACAAAAAAAGTTAAAGAGCTTAAGTTTCAATTAAAGCATTGGAAAAAAGCGTATTCAACACTTGCTAAAAAGCTTGACAATATTAACACAGTAATTAGAAGAAACATGGAGTTACTGCAATGATTAAAACTAGTGATGAATTAATTAATGATTTAGAACATAAGAGAATAACTAAATTATTCACTGATCTTAATAATTTAAGATTTGCGAAAGCACAAAACCATTATAGTAAAATGGTTAAGGATGAGGAAGTGAGAATATGAGTGAATTTATTAAAAAAGGTGGGAAGACTTTCAAACTTGTTGAAGTCAAAGAAGAATGTGATTCAAGATTAAGTTTTTTTAAGAAATGGAGTGATAACAAATATTGTTTAGAAGCAGTGAAACAAAGTGGATATTCTTTAAAATATGTTAAAGATCAAACTAGGAATATTTGTTTAGAAGCAGTGAAAGAAAGTGGATATTCTTTAAGGTATGTTAAGGAACAAACTGAGGATATTTGTTTAGAAGCAGTGAAACAAAGTGGATATTCTTTACAATATGTTAAGGAGCAAAC
>Ga0207997_1000812_pt1 | contig 15918 bp, 29 predicted proteins | sample AntAceMetag02UKN_FD_184777 | JGI IMG/M metagenome (GOLD analysis project Ga0207997, IMG submission 184777) | Saline lake microbial communities from Ace Lake, Antarctica - Antarctic Ace Lake Metagenome 02UKN (SPAdes) (version 2) | ecosystem: Environmental > Aquatic > Non-marine Saline and...
GAATTGCCTCGTAACGTATCTGGAGCATAATGACCCCAACCAATCCAATATCCTTTGGGTGTCTCCTTATGTAAATTATAGGAACTAAGCACAATACTTGGATTTGGAAACTGTGATGATCCATATTCTCCATCCATGTCAAGTGTGGCATGCACCACTGCCTCGTAGCGATAGAATTGCATATCTTTATTTGTTTCTTTCATCATTCATAGGTTTAATCCAATAAAAATAAATTCCTTGTGCAAATGAATACGTGTAAAATATTGTCAATAAAACAATTCCCATTTGTTTATTATGAATTGCCGAATACAACCAAAAGGGTTGACCGATAATACCTATAATAAAACCCCATCGTTTCCATTTTTCGGTTCTACTTAAGAACCATATTGCTGATGCACCTGAGATAAACAACATTATCTGACTAATTGTTTCAAAACTCATAACTCGTATCGATTCACACCGTTTACAACAACGGTATTGTTTTGTATTATTCCACAGAGTTCAGCAATTGCTCTTTCAATTGGTCTCTCTTGGTCTCTACAAATTCCTTTATAGAATGCTGCTTCGAAGATACCACGCATTTGAACGTTGTTCCCTGATTGGTCGTGAATGATTTTTAAATGGAGTTCAAGTAATTTATTGAACAAGCAATTGAGATAGTCCACGTAGTTGTTATCTTCATCAGGATTCCAACCATATATTTCAACAAATAATGGTTTCAGTGTTTCAGTCCATTCACCTTGAAATGGATATTTGGATTTTAAATGCCCTTTGCAGACCTTAATCAAGTCTTTTTCAATCGCTGTTAGTTTTATCATCAGTAAGTTGTTTAATTACATCATCAATTGGTGTTGTCTTATGTATTTCAATACACTGACTCCATTTATTAAATTCTCCGAAGAAATCATAGAGTATATTTTCACATCCATAACCATATCCACGGTAACTATTCTCACCACTACTAAACCCAATCATTCTACCATGTCCGTAAGCCGTGGCAATCTGACCACCATCTTCTTTATCCTCTCCACGTACACCAGTACTGTATTCCTGTGCACTGGCAACCATTCCCATTAAGAAATCAGGGTTACCTTTACTAACACCCACAATAAATCCATTGGCTCTCAGTGCATCGGTTAATTTCTGACTGCGCTCACAATTATCGAAATTCCTGCTGAATTTCGCCAAATTAATTTCATATTTTGGGTCAAAGCTATTCTCTTTTTTCACTTTGAAATGATAAGACATGTCAATCTTCTTATTTCTGAAATACCAATCATGACTGAATTTCACAATAGTTCCAATAGGAATATTCTTGCATTGCAGAGTTCTACGAATACAAGATTTCAAACTGATATCCATATTCCATTTAGAACGAGTCCAATACAGATAACACTCTTTATAGTAGTTATGTTTGTAACTAATATACCTACCATCAGTATGGTAACAGGGTTCGCCATTATAAAGTTTACGGTCTTCCTCTACATCGTCATATACGAAATCATGGCTATAACAATAATGCAGGTCTCCACTGATATTAATGTAATTGAAATAACGATTATATCGCCATCTCTTCGGTGCTTGGTGTCCTAATTTTTCATTCATCATCTGTAATGTGTTACGAAATAGTGATGAAAATCGTCTTCCAGACCAAAATGCCTGAAGACGCTATCCTCAATTATAATTTTTTCATGCTCTTCCATTTTGGGAACTTGAAGCGGTTCATCGCTTCCCAAGAATGGTTGGTCATCATCAGTCTTTTGCAGAACTCTACCAATAATTATGTACCTGCCGTCCCTACCATCAAACAGACAAAAAATACTGTCTTTATGTTTGGTGATGGTGTCATAGGCATTGTCATTCATGAATTTATCAAAGGTCTTATGAAAATTCTTACCAGTTTCCTTCTCCCACTCCTTGTGCCAATTATATGGGACTAATTTCCCGTACATAAAATATTGATTAGTCTGTGTACTCATTTGCAAATTTCTTTTAGTTCATCCCAATTTGGTTGCGTGCCTTTGGCAACAAAAAACTCAACACCTTCCTGTACTTCCCTAACACGACCATAATATAGATAGTTATCTTCTTTTTCTTCATCACGGAGAAGGTAGGCACTATCATATGGTGCACCATCCATAATGAAATGGTCAACACTGCTGGAATGACAGAAAGCGTGTTCACTATCCAAAAGGTTTTGAATCATGAATTTTCGCATGTCGTACCAATCCCTCACAAAGTTTCCAGACTTAAATTCTTTTTTTTCCTTCATGCCTTTACCATAACTGATATCAACAAATTCATATTTGCTGGGAGTAGGTTCTTCATATGTTATACCAATAACTGCCATTATTTCCAAATTTCTAAATAATCAATCATATTATCTTGTGCACCAATACACGTATAGTTTTTACACTCATCATTCCTGACTTTTTGAGCACTCCAAATTTCATTGAGTTGTTTCTTTGAGAAAAATCCCCAAGGAAATACATCACTAACCTTATCAACACTAACCAAAGTGTTTTTAGGGAATTTGGTGTGTAAATAAAATGCATGCATTACAGCAGACCCTGCTGATTCCATGTGGTACATTAATATTACTAATGCACCAAGACTCATTTTCAAACTAGTTAAATGCTTGAGTTTATTTAAAAATACTTGTGCTTGAAATGAATCGATAAGTGGTTTCATATGTTTATAAATATCAGACTCCTTGTCAATCTCATTGAGGTCGCAAGAAAGATTTGAGTCTTTTGACATCATAATTTTGAACATAGCAATTGTTTCATCCTTTAACATTTCAGTGTTTGGATTGTGTTTTTCAAAAATGTTTATAAGTTTTTGCTTATTCATATCACTATTTTTTTATTATACGAAACCTATTTAGATTTGTTACAAAATTTAGGAATTATATTCATAATTTTCCAATAACTGGTTATGATCATCAATACAAACATCAAGATTACAAGCACCAACAACACCTTGAAAATCTATTTCATTAATATACATAACCATACCTTTTTTGCTTGACTTTACAATAGGTTTGATGGTTTCGTAGTCATCGATATCCACGTATTCATTGATTTTAATAGTAAAACTGTTTTCAGGCTTACCGATTTCCAATATCAGTCTTTTCTTTCTACCCTTATTAACTAAATTTGGCATCATTATCTGATACACGGGGTTTATCTTATCCTTGTCGATATCATATAGAAACGATGGCATGAAAACAAATCTGATTTTATTAATGGGAATCTGATTCACACTCAGGATGCCAGTAACAAATTTAATCATCTCCTTTTGTTTTTCAGTATTTTCATGATCATTCATGACGATTTTCTCGTAACCAAATTTTATAACTTTAAAAAATGGAAATTTTGATGTCAATTTAAGCATAACTATTTTATGAGATTAACAAACCAATTAAAGTTTTCTTGTTCTTTATCACCTGTTGCGTTATCACAACGATAGAATTTCACATATAAATCCAGACAGCCTTCAAGAACCAGTCCTTGAATCAGTTTATTGGCACGTTCTTCTGCTTTATACCAGTTTCCACGTCTTCCACCAACACTCCAAGAATTATATGCTTCATCATGTTTTTCAATGATTTGAAGTAATTGATGGTCTGTAATAAATTTCTGTGTAAATATTCTAGCAATTGTACCATGATGATTATCACCCGACTTTGGTTTAGTTTGATCTACCTTATGTTTAAATGTATCATGTACTAAGGCAATAAGTCTCAGGTCTTCACGATCTTCATCATCACCATACCACTTATCGATGTTTTCCAAAACTTCTTTGATGTGATAAATTACCTTGCCTTCTGGGTGTCCCGGTCTACTTTTTCCATAAGATGCACCAGCAATGAATTCTGCATCAGAGATAATTACAGTCTCGATGCCGTTTTCAGGTTTAATTAATTGTTTGATTATCGTTTTCATTTTCTTGTCTTAAAATTTCTTGAATATCCTTATATACTTCATCAAGATATTCTTGCTCTGTTTTGTTTTCAGGAATATCGCAAACAGGATAAGGGTATTTTTCCCTTACTTTTTTATTCTTAGGGAAAGCACAGTCTCCCATATACCCTTCCCATCTACATCTTCCACTATAACACATAGTTCTACAATTTAATTTGAAAACGTTCTCTCATTTTATCGAGAGTAACTTCTGGAACATTATGATTATTCTTACCATTATGTCTTGTTTCGACAATCACAGAAAATACTTTGTAACCAAATTGTCTTGCTAAATCCATATATGGCTGCATTTCTCTTTCAGTTGTGCTGGTATTAGCAACAATAATACGTTCGACTTGTACCTTCATGAAACGTCTGCATTTACGCTGACACCATGCATGAGCATTCCCGATGTCCTCTGCTTTCCACTTATACTCACCATCATGCATATAATAGTCATCAGCACAACAAATTGCTTTGCCAAACATTTGAGCAACAGTTGTTTTCCCACTATTGGGGATTCCCCTCACCAAAATTAAATCTTTTTCCATAATACAAATATATTAATTATTTTCAGATTTGTTACAAATTATTCGTTATAATTAACTTCTTCAAAGTAAATTTGTTCTGGAAAATACCCAATTACAAATTTAGTTACGTTGCAAAGCCAGACTTTTCGGTTCAGATTTTCTTCACCATATTTTTGAACCCTGTAATCAGCACCGTTAAACCAACATTTTTTAATTAAAACCAATTTATCGGCATTTGAGATTTCATTTTCAGAAAAGTGGATATAAATTTCAGTCCTTCCCTTCGCCATGCAATCTAATAACTTATCAGCACCTGCAACCATTTGCAACGCAGACTTCCTACCTGTCCACTGTGGCACGTCAGCATACCATTTCCCAGACTTTTCTTTATAAAATCTCAAAATTTCCATCATCATAATATATTTATCTCTTCTTATACGAAAACAAATCTAATTTGTTACAATAGACGGGAACTTTCTATGGAGAACTAATTCAAGACTGTCAATTGTGTTGACATTGGTTTCCCATTCGATGACGGTGTTAATAATGCCTTCGGCAATGCCATAATCAATATTAAACTTGTTGGTAATTGGTTCTATAAGACTTGGATAATCATCTAATGACTCCAGTTTTTGGTCAATTATGAATTTAATTATCTTTTTCATTTTCTTCTTTAATTATTTTTCTTACATGCATTAATGCTTTACCCAGAAGGTTCATACCCTGCCATTTAGTTTCATCAAGACAATCATCGTTGTCCAGACCCAAACCAATACCCCAGATTTTATCATAGGGACTGGCTTCTACTATGGTTTTATCACCAGTGGATAACAGGATTTGTTTCAGGTCTTCATTTTGCGTGTATTTGTTATAATTAGCACCCACCATAATGGTGAATGAATTAATCATCCACTGTTCAACATCAAAACCTTTTACAAGTTTCCCAAGTCTCTTACACTCTTTGGGGTCTGAGGTTCTTAGTATCTGATTGGCTATTTTAGTGTCTCTGAAGTGCAAGGCTTTCTCCCACATAAAGGTTTGTTCGGTGTTATCGAACTCAATATGTTTATGACTGAACTTACAGGGATGCCAGTTTGAAAACTCGCCACCCCAGAAAAATATGTGTGTATTTGTTGTTCTCATTATTAGTCTAATTTAGTTGTTAAATATATAAAATAAATGTGACGTTTCCTAAAATATTTAGTATTTATGTGTACACAATATAAAGATATTATGAAAAAAGAAAAGAAAATTTACTACACTTTCAGAATTCATTCCGAACAATTAGAATATCTTAGAAAGAAAGCTAAAAATAATTTCACCACCGTTACACAATTAATACTTGATTTGGTAAACAATGATATGAAAAATAAATCAAATAATGGATAAAATATGTGGAATATATAAAATTACTTCACCATCGGGTAAAATCTATATTGGGCAATCGAGGGATATAGATAAAAGAATAGTTTTTTATAAAAATATTAATTGTAAAAGGCAACCCATATTATATAATTCATTAATTAAATATGGATGGAATAATCATAAATTTGAAATTATTTTGGAATGTGATGTGAATAACCTTAATAGATTTGAAATGTCATATATTAAATCATATGATTCATTTAATAGTAAATACGGGATGAATCTAACGACAGGTGGGGAAGGTCACATTTTTTCTGAGAAAAGTAGGAAAAAAATGAGTCATAATGCTAAAATAAGAAAATATTCTAATGTAACCAGACAAAGAATAAGTAAGTCACTTACTGGTATTAAACGTTCGAAAGAGACGATTGAGAAAATGCGAAAGAGTAAAACGGGATTAAAACATACCAAAGAATCAAAACAAATAATAAGCGATAAAAAATGTGGCACTTATGAAATATATAATCAAAAAAATGAATTAACACATAAATTTCACTCCAATGTGAAAAAAGAATTAAAGAAATTGGGGTTTCCTGAACATCGATTTTGTGATTCATATAAATATAAGAGTAAAATAAAAAGTGGAATTTATGAAGGATGGTATGTGATTAAATTATGATTAATCAATTCTATTACATAAAATTGTTGCTGTTGATGTTGGTCGTGTAAGAGATGTGTAAAATAATTGATTTTTTTCCTTCAATACCCAATTACTTTCAATATCACTTAAAATTATTCCAACATGTTTATATGTTGAACCCTGTACTTTATGACATGTTAGGAAATAACCATAATCAATATCTTTAATAATTATATTATAACTACTTCGAAGTTGACCATTTTGGTATTTATCAATGGTTTCCATAAGGATATTACAACGCCTAAACTCATAATACTTCTTCCACATTTTTTTATTTGAGATACCCAAATCTCTGAAAAAATCATGCATTTGGGCATAAAGATGAAGATTATCATGATTTTTACTGTTAACAATGAAAATATCTTGAAGTTTAAATTTTCCATTAATTAAAGTTTCTCTTATCTTTACACGATAACCCATTATTCCATAAGCATTTTCTTCAAGTTCACATTTTTCCATAATCCTATAATCCCCTGAGTTTTGAATAATAACGAATCTTTGTTTCTCGTCCATAATGGTTCGATATCCAGTCACGACATCATTAATTTCAACAATATCGCTATCCTTACCGAAAATTGATGTTCTAACAACATTATTTGATCGCATAACTGTTTCGTTTTTCCAAGCAACCCCTCTACAATAATCAATACTTTTATTGAATTCATTGGACATAAATTTTTCTAAAATAATTTTACGAAATTCTCTTTTTTCTGTGGTGAATGTAATTCCATCACCTAAATCGTTTATATTTGTTTTTCTTTCAAAAGATTCATGAATTGCTATCAAATTGTTTCTAACATTATCGGCAACCAATAGTATTGGATTAGTGTCCTCTTGTCTTTCTATTTTTGTCAGAAAATGTTTTTCTATATCGATTTGGAAAAAAACAACGCTTTCTTTTTCACCAACAGGAGGTATTTGGTAAATATCTCCAAGAAATAATACTTTTGTTTTAGTATTTTCGGTTTTTTCTTTAATTAATTTAAATAAATCAGCGTTTATCATTGAGGCTTCATCCACAATTATAAGGGAATAGTTATTGATTCTAGGTAACGCTATTGGGTTAAAAATGGGAGAATTCGGGTTAAAGTCCGAGATGTCTACATCGGGACGAAGTCCTAAAAGTGACTGTAAAGTTTGACCTTCTTTATTCGTCATATTAGAAATTACTCTAACCGCCTTATGTGTTGGAGCACTCACCACAACACCACGATGATAGTTATCCAATATTTTCTTAATTATGGTACTCTTTCCAGAACCCGCAGGTCCTGTTAATGTAAAAAAGGTCTCACCATTTTTCAACCAGTGATTTATTTTCTTCAACCCATTAAACTGCTCAGTGTTGAAAGTTATTATTTTACCTGTCGTTAATAGTAATTGATTCTCATTCATTTCGTGATATTCCTTTTTATTATACCAACTAAAGATTCAAGGTCATCTAAGTCTCTAATCATTATGATATCATCAAGTTCTGTAAATTCCACAACATATTCATCATTTTCATCATCGTCATCAGTGATTAACAATGAATATCCACGATTACTTTCGAGGTTGAACACAAAATAGAAATAGTCCTTATCTCCCGATTCTTCTGCTGGAACATCTACCTGTTTAAAATCCAGACGCAAGAGGTCTGCTGCTGTTATCTTTTTCATTTAATTTTTTTTATTATTTTCCTTAACACTTCATAATCAGAAATATGGAAATCAAATATTTCTTTAATATTTATATCTATTATGTCACCTAAATCGATTGGCGGGGAATCGACAAAATAAACATCTAAACCATAATCACTTTCCATAAAACTAATGGTAGCCAATAGGAATTCATTATTATGCCAAAATTCATAATGATAATCTAATACATCACAAGTCTCACCAAATTCTTTTTCAAACCCTAATTTAAGGAGTCTCTTTTCTGTTATTTTTTTCATTTCCCAATTTTATTATAATAGCGCAATGCCATTTCAATTCTTTTATTGTGTTCAAATGCCCATTCGTATTGACAGTTATAGAAATCCTGAAGTTTTAACCACTCGACTTTTGCGGTTTCATGGTCAGTATATTTCTCAATATCTGCTGGAAAAAACTCTAGATGACCATTGAAATCATAGACCATAATGTAAGTCAGTGAAATATTTTGCATATCTGTTGTAGGGTCACTATGAACATAGAATGGTTGTTCGTAGTTATTGAATATCAGGAATGGGTCGTAGTTAGGAAGATACATGCTGGTTTCTTCATAAACTTCTCTCACCATACCATCAAATGCTGTTTCATCCCAATCAAGATAACCACTCGGTGCACCATACTTATTGGGTTCGTCAGGCATATTCTCGGAACGCTTGATGACCAATACCCTTGCGCCACCTTCAATACCAAAAGCAAATATAATCCCCACCACAGCAGGTGCACGACTTATCCAAATATCACGTTTAAATTTATTAACACCATCATCCATCATTAATATGAGATGTTCGTTTGGTTTATTATTGAACTTTGGTTTTATCATTTTGGAATAATTTCCTCAAAAATACTAAACATTCATGTTTTTCCAAAACAATTTAGTATTTATTGTAGAAATAAAAAAACTTAATCTACCATTATATGCGCTTACTAATTCACATTTAAATAATTGTCGTGTTTCTCGTGGAAAATATAAGGGATGGTATGCAATTAAGTTATAGTTATTTACTTAATTTAATAATTTTCTCTTTACTTGACCAAATTCTCATAGTTCCCAACCTTGCAATTGTAAATTGTTCTTTAATGGTTAATTTTCGACAATTTTTAATACGTTTGGCTCTCCGCTCAATGTGTGCTCGACTTAATTTATTATTATATTTATGACAAGTAATTATTCCTGCATCTTCAGGTATTAATGTGATACATTTTTCTAATAATTTAATTGGAATTGCATAATATAGTTCAGCAATACGATTACCAGTATCTTTATGTTCGTGTTTTTTTTTGAAATCGGCTTTCATGTCATGAACAGACCGTTTAATCTCAATTTCAATCATATAACCAGATTTTCTCACAACACAAACGTCCATTTCATGTATTCCATAAAACCCCCATGAAATATTGGGTACTATTATGTGTTCCCTCACTCCAAAAAGACGAGAAATTGCTGTTTCCATTTCAATTAACGGCATTATTTTGCGCTTATTAGTTGGAATTTTAGGTTTTCTTTGGACTGCCATCGCTTCTTTTATAATAAGTTATTTTATAGGACAGTCCTGATTTACTTTTTTGCCAATCTTGGTCACTATATTCATCAAAGTTACTAAATAATTTGTCAATCGGAAACTTTTTATTGCCTTCGGGGTATGTTTTATTTACCCAAGTGATGATGGCTTCGTCAGCATATTCCATGAATGCTTCATAGACCATTGCACCACCAGCAACGAAAACCTTATCGAATTTGTTCTTACCACTTCCAATTAATTGAAGAACCGTGTTTAATTCCTTGAAGCGATAGGTAATAGCAACACTTTTCTTTGGAAATGGGTTGTCGCCATTCAATACCATATATTCTCTATTTTCCAATGCTTTCGCTGGAAGTGTTTCAAAAGTGTTATAACCAATTATGAGCAGATTGCCTATTGTAATGTCTCGAAAATGTTTGAAATCTTCAGGAATTTTCCAAGGAATTTTTTCATCGATTCCAATTACACCATCGATGCTTACGGCTGAGATTATAATTACTTTTACTCCATTCAACATTATGATGTATTTTCTTTTTTATCAAAAACCGATTTATAATTTTTCCTCAACTGTTTTATGGTGAGAGGATGATGAAGTGAGGATTTGTGTTTCTTCTGCACCATAAGTATTGATTCTGCATGACAACCCTCAAAAATCTCAATGGCTTCGAGTTTCCATGAGTATCTCTTTTGACCTTCTGGGTCTCTTACAACTTCACTTAGATAATCCAAAATAACTTTAGTAATCTGAAAATCAGTTATTATTTTTGTTCTAAATTTTTCCCATTCGTGGTTACATTTATTACAGTGATTAACTGGTTTGGTTTCAATTGCCAGACGACCAACAAATTTAAATATATTACCTCTAAAATTACTAGTGCCTTCAACCTGCGCAATTCTATCTACAATCTTATCTGACGTTGCCCTACACTTAGGACATCTACTGTCACGACTCTTCTGATTTTCAGTCTGCTCTTTTCGTTCTGTTCCACCAACACCTGTACATCTTTTGGAAATCAATTCAACATCAGCATGTAGAATCTGAGTCTGTTCAGCATTAAGTAGATATAGAAATTTACGTAAGTTCATTTATGCCAATTTTTTATCACGTGTTAATTCACGCAAGAAAACGTTTTTCACCCCACCAAGGAAACGTACCCATTCTTTATAATATTCAGGGAATATCCCCTGAACTTCTTCAAATGGTTTCATTTTGAGTTCAACCCATAATTGTGGATTATTTTTCTCTGCTTCTTTTTTAGCAGCATTATACATTTTAACATCCAAAAGCCAATCAATGAAATTTGGGTAGTCCTCTCTATTAAATACTCGTTCATCACAGATGATGCAAAGTGATGTAAGGGCATTATTGAGATCAGGTTCAAGGAAGTATGAGAACTGAATATCGTTTTTTAATAAGTCGTCAGCAAGTTGATTCATCGTACCCATTGGGATGCCATCGAAATCACGTTGCTCGTTGGTTGTTCCACCATTAAGAATAATCCAAGTCTCATGGTTGTTAACAAAATCCCAGACTATATGATTCGGATCATTTCTTCCATACCTTAAACAATAACGTCCAAGCGCATGTCCACATTGTATACCTTGAGCAATACCTTTAAGTGATGAAACCGTAAAAAAATACATTCTTAATTCTAATACTTTTTCTTCTGTAATTTCTTCCATCATATTATTTTTTTTATTAATTTTATTTTATCTGTCTTGGTTCTATAATTATTTTGAAACAAAACTTCACCAATTTCACATTCAAAGATTCTGGCTTTCTCATACCTGTGTTCAAAATACTTTTTCAACGCTCGTGCAGCACTTAGTTTTTCACAACACCAGATTCCACCCCAATCCTTATTGTTGTATTCCAAAGTACGGGATTCTTTAATCCACGTATTCAATGGAAAAATAATTACGTTAGGATTCTTTCTCAAACCCAATGACCTCATATCTTTAGTTACTACTTTATACATCAACTTGAGCAACACCAATTATTGAAGCAGCTTTCATGTGACCATTTACAGTTGGAAGCCATGATAATAAAGGGGTTATATGTCCTTCATTCATTAACATCGCACTTACAACATTACAAACCCATTCAACTTCAGCTTGATAACAACGAAACCACCAATAATTATCTTTTCGTTCATGAAATGCTATATTCATATCATCAGTGGCTTTTTGCCATGTTTCAACTAATTGGTCGGAGAGTTTATCACGACAGGCTTCAAATCCTGCTATTGAACCATCGAGACAATTTTTGTCTTCGGATTTAGTATAATCGGTTTTTACTGATTCAATACCTTCATCAATTACTTTGGTCAAAAATTCGTTATAATTCATATTAATTTGTTTTTCGGATTTCACTTAATTTTTTCTTACCAGTCAACCATTCACGGATTTCTTCAACACTGAACCAGTCATGAGTGTCGTCATCATCACTGTAATTCACCCAATACATAATATCATATTTCGTGTGCATCTCTTTCTTTTTCTTCTCACGATTTTCAGCATTATTATAGTCAATCCATTTGGGACTACAAGCGATATAATAACCGTGGTTATGACCATATTTACCGTTGCTTTGACCACGATTTTTTTCAATAACTTTCTTCATGCCAATTTTTTTCTCATAGTCTTCACGATCAAGATATTCTTTATCGGCACTATACATCATATCACTAATTTCTTGTGGAAGTCTGTCTTTAATCATGAGTGAAAGCGATGTACCAGCAAATGGATTATACACCCTGTGATTAATTATGGCAATAACCACGTTTAGGTTCTTGAATGCCTCATAGAGTTCTTCAAGCCATTTAACCTCTTTTTCACCCATTACACCAACCCCAAAATCACCACCACTCCAAGCAGTAACCATAGGGTCTTTGTCTTCACGTCCTTTTCTTGAATTCTTAGCATTGTATTCCACACGCCAATGAATATGTTTTTTGTAGTTTTCCAAATCATGTGGAACATGAATTTCTTCACCTTCACGCCAATACTGATGTCCTGTATAGAGAAGTGCAAATTTCTGTTTCTTATATGTTTCTTTTTTGAAAATCAGATTAGGGATGTTTTTGGTTATAGCACGTGATTTAGCACCCATATTTTTCCTACCACTTTCAGAAATGCCGAATCTGCGATTCAGGTCATCAATTCCCCATTCGTGCTCCGCACAGTAATCATAACCTAAAGCGATTCCCAGAAAAATTTCACCACTATCGTTAGTGATGATGTTGTAATCTTGACTTGTTCTTCTCATATTAATTATTTTTGTTTTAAAAATTGTTTTATTTTATCATCGTAAGAATATATCAATTTCTCGTTTATTTCTTTTTGTACGAGTTTCATACCATTTTTATTACAATGATTCAAGAAGTCCTCAATTGGCATTCCACCTGTCTTTACTGCATGTTGTATAAGTATTCTATAAATAATAATGTTCTTATTTAAAAGGTCTCGTGCTTTTTTCTTTGCATCATTTATAATACCTTCAATAATTGAATTAGTAGATTCAACATCATAATTAGCTTGATACTGACTCTGGCTCTGTTTTTTAGTAATGAATGATATCGTGGAATCCATTCCATATGACCTAACATAATGACCTGCTGCATCTGTTGCGTATACGATGTCCATCTGTGAACCTGCCGACTTAAATTCTTCTCCAAATACCAGTTCTTCAGCAGCGACACCCGCCATGTAAATCACAATTTTGTTTTTTATAAATGTTTTATTATCAATTGCATTATGATTAATAACAAAACCATTTGACAATCCAGAACTATTTGTATTAATTTGTTTCGGTGGTGTGTTGAATAATAATGCATAAACCAATGCATGTCCGATTTCGTGAACCAAAACCAACATTTTTTCATCAATGCTTTTATTATTGCGAATATCATCAATTTCCAAAACGATTTTTTTACTGACTTTTTGGGAATTGATTTCAGTGAATAATCTCTGATGTGTATATTCTAATTTAAAGTACTTTACATCACATATAAGCGCATGATATATGAAATAAGGTAAGTTGCTGCCAAGTAGATTAAATACCGTAGAAATAGCTGGTCTGACTCCCTGAGTGGGGAATACACCGTTTCGATATATGATATCATAAATATCTTGAGATAATTCTATTTTAATTCCATGTTTTTCTTTGATTCTATCAAGAATTTCCTGACAATTCATGTGGATAATCTTTTGATAGGCTTTCTTATCGAGACAGGGATAAATGATATGATTGTTTCCGAACCTCGCAATTTGTTCAGGTTTGAATTTTTTTAACAACGCATGCTTTATAGTCACGATATTAACTCGCTTCGATAATTCATGCATAATATCTGCATCACTTTCACTATCTTCAACATCCTCTGCCATTTTAAATGCTTCGTCAAGATTACCACTAATAAAAATCAGAAGTTTTTCATATGATTTACCTTCATTAATATTACCAGTTTTCAAACTGTCTTCCATTATCTTCATGCGTTCATCTAAACCCATTTTCATAATTTCTTCAGCACTAATCTGAAGATTCAACATTTTTTTGAACCGATTTGCTGTCCAATAACCGGTTTTAAACTTATGAACTTTAGGTTTCTTTTTCTTAGATTTGGCGGTAGAAGTTCCTGAGTCATTTGGTATATCAATTTCCTTACCCTCCAAATCATCATCATCATCAGTCCTATGATCTTCCCAATACATTTCTTCCAATAATAATTCCATAATTTCTCTTTTTCTTTGAGAATTATTTTGGAATTTACCATCTGATAATAACATCCAAATATCATTAAAATGTTTATTCTCAATCATCTGACCCAGTTCATCAATAGTACGATATCTTTGAATTTCATCGAGAAGCAGTACTGCTGGTTCACTGGTATCAACACCACTGTTTTCCAGATAGTGTTCGATATTTCTAGTGTAGTCATGTTTGATATCCAATTGAATTTCAATGAAATTATCAGTGAAGTTCAATACCTTAACAAGTGTGCGCACCAAATCGGTTTTACCAACTCCTGTAATCCCCCACAGGGAAACAATTAATGGTCTGAATTGAATTTCTGGCATTAAATACCAAAGTGAGATGTTGTCAATGATTTTATCAATAACTTCATCAATTCCAATAAATTTTTCTTTCAATGCGGTTTTAGCATTTTCAAGTATTTTTCTTCTCTCACTGATTCCCTTAATGAAATCTTTTTCCATAATTACGTTTATTATATTCTTTGCTGTTATTTTTCGAACCATTATGATTCTTAATAATATTAATGGTTATGGTATCTCTGGAATTCTATTATATAAAAAATCCATGTCCTGAGTAAAAATCGGGCATTCATCGGCAACCCAACGGGTTCTGGTATAACTAAATTGTGCTTTACTTATATCAACAAATTCGCTTTCCATTTGTACTTCTTGTTTATTAATAAACCTTCCACGCTTTTCTTGTGGGGTGAAATCATTCCAATTCTGACCCTTTTCGTGAATCATGTCCTGTTGCGCACTCATATTCTTCCCATGTAGTTCTTTACTACTATATAGAGTCTGAGCAACACTTGAGATTGAATTCCTCACAGTATCTTGTTGTCGCCACACCATCATATTGGCAACTTCTGTTTTACTTGGAATCGTAAAGGTACGGGCATCGAACTCAGCCAGTTTGAGTTTCCCAACCCCTTCGAACCATTCCCAACTAACATGGTCTTCGGCAACTGCATCATTATATCTTTCATTGACATAACGCATCCATCTCAATTGATTAAACTTAGCTGTAGCCATGCTTGCAGCAATACTTACGATTTTCTGGATGTTGCCATCAAACCACGCATCGGTTTGCAACGTATCGAAATCCGTAACGAGAATCGATATCTCGTCTGATTGCACGAAACCGAATTTAGCACCCTGTATGTTTTTACAGAGATAACATGCGGTTTCATCCATGTCAGCAATCAATCCAGCATCAAACGGACGCTTACACCCCTTAGTGTAGGTGTGGAATGCCTTACCATCAATTCTGATAATCGTGTAAGTTCTTCTTGGTAAATAAATACGAGTTCTATTTTCATAATTCCGTTTCATGCGGTCTCCAAGTTCATCTTTCATAATCTAATATATTATAATTTTTCTTACCTTTTTTGAGTT
>Ga0207997_1000815_pt1 | contig 15903 bp, 17 predicted proteins | sample AntAceMetag02UKN_FD_184777 | JGI IMG/M metagenome (GOLD analysis project Ga0207997, IMG submission 184777) | Saline lake microbial communities from Ace Lake, Antarctica - Antarctic Ace Lake Metagenome 02UKN (SPAdes) (version 2) | ecosystem: Environmental > Aquatic > Non-marine Saline and...
CAGAACTAGCTAGTAGCGTAGTAACATCTTCGCTGACAAGCGTAGGAACAATAGCAACAGGGGTATGGAATGGAACCGCTATTAACCAAACTTATTTAGTAGGTCAATCTGGAATTAACACAGGTGACCAGGACATCTCAGGTATTGGAACTAATGCAGCGGCTATTGGATTAAATACAACTCACAGAGGTGTAGTCACTGGTAATCCACATGCTGTTACTAAGTCTGAAGTTGGATTAGCAAATGTGTCTAATGTAGATACTTCTAATGCAAGTAATATAACAACTGGAACATTACCAAGTAGCGTATTACCTCCTGTAGCTTTAACAAATGTTCAGGTAGCAATAAGTGAAGTGGCACAATTAGCGTTAACTACTGAAGAAGGTGATGTTGTTGTAAGAAGTGATTTAAATAAATCATACATGAAGAATAATGGTAGTGCTGGAACAATGGCAGACTTTACAGAGCTTCAAACACCTACAGACGCAGTGCTTAGTGTTAATACTCAAACTGGAACTGTTGTCTTAGGAACAGATGATATAGCTGATACTGCTACACACAGGTATACTAATGATACTGCAATTACAAGATTAGCTAATACACAAGGTACTAATACAGGCGATAATACAGTTTGTACTTCTGGAGCAGCTACGACTGCTACTAAGTTACTAACAGCAAGAACAATTTCAGGTGTTAGCTTTGATGGTACTGCTAACATTAGTTTAAACAATAATGCAATAACTAATGGAGCAGGGTTTATTACAGCCTCTGCCTTAAGCCCTTACGCCTTACTAACAGGGGCAGCCTTTACAGGAGCTATCTCAGCCACTACAGGTACGTTTAGTGATGATGTCGGGATAACTGGTAAAATATCTCTAAATGACGGAGGTAATAGTGTATTCATAGGGTCAGGAGCTGGATTAAATGATGACGGAACTGACAACCGAAATGTAGGAGTTGGATATCTTTCTCTCCGCTCCAACACCACAGGAAGCTATAACACAGCTAATGGATATTATTCTCTCCTCTCCAACACCACAGGAACCCAGAACACTGCCAATGGATATAAATCTCTCTACTACAACACCACAGGAATCCGTAACACTGCTAATGGATATTATTCTCTCCTATCTAACACCACAGGAAGCCGTAACACTGCTAATGGATATTATTCTCTCCGCTCCAACACCACGGGAAGCGATAACACTGCTACTGGATATTATTCTCTCTACGCCAACACCACAGGAAGCAATAACCTTGCTAATGGATTAAATTCTCTCTACTCCAACACCACAGGAAGCAATAACTTTGGTTTGGGCTATCAAGCAGGAAGATATATCGCTGATGGAACAACAGCTAATGAAACAGGAACATATAATACTTTTATAGGTTCAAATACAAAAGCTCTTGCAGATGGTGATACAAATGAAATAGTAATAGGAAATGGAGCAGTAGGGGCTGGAAGTAATACTGTAACACTTGGAAATGATGATATTACAGACACATATTTAAAAGGCGATGTAAGCGTTGGTGGAGCTATATCAGGTACTACAGGTACTTTTAGTGAGATAAATGTTAATGGGCCATTAACAGCAATAGAATCAACTATGCCGATAATTAAAGCACCCAGCACAGGTAAAACTGTTGCTATTGAGAGCATCAAGGTTAGAGAAGGTGAAAGTGGAGCTCTCGTTGATTTGGTTCCAGGGAATAAAGGTTGGATGGAGATAACAGCTATCGGCAACGATGTATATGCTTGTGTTTTTAATGGTTCTATCTGGAAGTCTACTGATGGTGGAGCTTTCGTTGACTTGGTTGCAGGGACTAAAGGTTGGATTGGAATGACATCTAGTGGCAATGACGTATATGCTTGTGTTAATGATGGTTCTATCTGGAAGTCTACTGATGGTGGAGCTTTCGTTGATTTAGTTGCAGTATATAAAAATTGGCGTGGGATAACAGCTATCGGAAATGATTTATATGCTTATGTTTATAATGGTTCTATCTGGAAGTCTACTGATGGTGGAGCTTTCGTTGATTTGGTTACAGGGAATAAAGCTTGGCATGGAATGACATCTATTGGCAATGACGTATATGCTAGTGTTAATAATGGTTCTATCTGGAAGTCTACTGATGGTGGAGCTTTCGTTGATTTGGTTACAGGGAATAAAGCTTGGCATGGAATGACATCTATAGGCAACGATGTATATGCTTGTGTTTATGGTGGTTCTATCTGGAAGTCTACTGATGGTGGAGCTTTCGTTGATTTAGTTGCAGGGAATAAAGTTTGGCGTGGGATAACAGCTATAGGTAATGATGTATATGCTTGTGTTTTTAATGGTTCTATCTGGAAATCCACCTACACAGCAGATGTTAATGTTGCAGGAGATGTAAACGTTGGCGGAGATTTAATCACAACAACTAAAACACCAGCTAGTGCTTCTGCTACTGGAACAGCAGGAACAATAGCCTATGATGCTGATTATATTTATGTATGTACAGCAACAGATACTTGGAAAAGGATTGCAATAGCAACATGGTAATGAAGAAGTTTTTACTAATACTACTATTATCGTTTAGCTAATGTTGTTACAAAATAAGGAGAACAAAATGAATAAAGAGATAAGTCCAAGAAACCCAGGAGATTGCGGAGGGATACCACGTAGGGACGGCTCAGGTGGTGGACGAGGTAATAATGGAACAACAAGACAACCAAGAAGGAGATAATTATGTTTAAAGAAGTAGGATTAGAAGAAAAGGAAGCGTTGCATTTACAGGCTGACCAAGAACTATTAAGAGTTAAGATGGTTAATGAGGTAAGCGTAGAGAAAGATATTAATGGTAAGGCATTAGGAGAGTATGAGATAGAGATGATCGGGTCCACAGCATCAGAGGATAGGGATGGCGAGAGTATAGACGTTAAAGCATGGGATTTAAAGAACTTTAAGAAGAACCCTGTTATATTGCCACAACATGACTATCGTAGACCAGCTATCGGTAAAGCTAAGAGCGTTAAGGTAGTAGACGGTAAGCTAGTGTTTAAAATAGAGTTCCCAGAGGAAGGTATTAACCCTGAAGCTGATATTTATAGGAAGCTATACAAGTCAGGCTTTATGAACTCAAGCTCAGTAGGATTTATACCTAAAGAGTGGGTTAATGGCGATGGTGAGAAGTCCCCATACAGAACATTCACAAAGGTAGAGCTATTAGAGCTATCGCTTGTAAGCGTACCTAGTAACCCTACAGCGTTGATGAGTGCTAAGTCTAAAGGGCTAGTAAACGATGCCGACCTAAAAAGTATCGGGTTTGAGATAGAAGAAAAGGAAGTTGAAACTAAACAGGATGATCCTAACATGTTACTTAACGATACGCACATGACCTATCACGAAGAGATGAGAGCGTTCATGGTTGGTGTTAAAGAGCGTTTAACGTTTATCGAGGGGTACATACAGGGACAAAGCTCAAAAGGGGCTAATTTGGAAGAAGAGGCAGAAGTCCTTACAATAGATGTAGATAGTTACGTTAAAGATTTACTTTGTGCTAAACCTATGGCTAAGTCCAATGAACAGGTTAAGACTGAGGAAGTAAAAGAAATTAACAGCTTAGAAAAATTAATTAAAGGAGAATAAGATGGACGTTGAAGTTAAAAAAGAATTAACAGAAGTTATCGAAGAAGTTACTGCTGATACTAAATCACAGATAGATGACTTGACTAACAAGGTAAAGGTACTAGAGGAAAAGAAAATTGCTGTACCTGCATTAATTAGCTCTAACGAGTATAAAGGATACAACCTAAGAAAGCAAATGGGTATATTAAAAGCTAAAGGAATGAAAGAAGAACATGCAGACTTCGTAGCTAAGGCTTACATTGAAGCAATTGACGCTTCTAAATCTGGACGTAAGATGAGCTTGAAAGCTGCTGCTGCTCACGTTGAAGGAACAACTACTGCTGGTGGATTTCTAGTATTAGATGACTACTTTGACATGATAGAAACAGGTGCAAGAGAATTGTCAGTAATGGCTCCTCTTTGTAGAAACGTTTCTACTGCTTCTGACACTTTCATTCTAAACAAGAATGACCAAGAGTTCTCAGTAGCTATTGATGCTGAGGGAACAGTAACTCAGGCTAGTTCAACACTTGCACAGGTATCAATCCCTGTTAAGAGAATTAGTGTGTATGGTGCTGTATCAAACGAATTACTAGCAGATGCGTCTTGGGATGTAGCTGGTTGGATTACTGAACAAGTAACTTATAAATCTGGACAAACATTAGATACCCAGATTCTTAACGGAACTGGTACTGGTGCTAGTAACTTAAACTCTGGTGTATTAACTGCTGCTGTAACAAACTCAGTTGTACTATCAGGAGCTAACCTTAGTTCACTTACTGCTGATAACCTTTCATTAGCATTAACTAAAATCTCTCAACTAGATAGAACTAACGCTACTTATGTTTTTGGTGATACTGGTATGCATTATATCCGTACATTAAAAGATAGTAACAACAGCCCTATCTATCAACCAATAGCTGCTATGGATTTGAATAAGATTTATGGTAAGCCAGCAGTTGAATGTGCTTCTGTATCAGATGCAACAAGTTCAGCTTCTACAGCTTACGGTGTAGTTGGTGATTTTAACAAAGTATTCTTAGTAAATAGAACTAATGGAATGGATTTACTTGTAGACCCATATTCAGATTCTATCTCTAACAACACTAGATTTATCTATCAGATGCGTAAAGGTTTTGGAATCGCAAGAGGTAATGCTCTTTGTAGATTTCTTACTTCTGCATAATTAGCTAGACTATAGTTATTTAAGATTGGGCTATCTTCGGGTAGCCCTTTTTTATTTATTGACAAGTGTGGTATAATGGTAATTATGGAATATACAGAAGATGATATAATAAAAGCTAGAGAAATAAGCAGACTAGAATGGATAAAAGAAGTTAAGCGTAATTTATCTGAAAAAGATAATAAACTTACATCTACATATTACGGTATAGACATTAATGAATTTAGCAAGATAGAAATAATAAAGATAATGCAAGAAAATAATGAGTTATTTAAAAATACAAAGTATGTGCCTGGGCTAATGTGATAAGCTATGTTATTCGCACAAACTATTCAAGAGAGCGTGAGTTCTTAGAAACATATAACTCTATCATGCGACAGATAGGCGATAAAGAGATTATTGTTGTCGGCATATTACACGACCCTGATATTTGGGATATTATATATATAGAGGATGCAAAGGATGCAAACACAGGACAAACCTCAAGGATGAGGGATATAGGTATCACAGAAGCTAAAGGCGAGTATATTGTATGTATGGATGACGATATAATACTAAGTAGAGACTTCCAAGAGAATATAACCGATGATGATGTACAGATACCTGCGTGTAATAACTTAAGGGGTGGACGGTTCTGGGATTGGTGCGTTATAGACCATCCTGAACTTAAACACATGAAAGTACCTTATGACTTCCCATATTGCGAGTATAGTTATCTATCAGGACAATGTTTTATCCTAAAGGCTGGTATCGATATCAAGCATGACTATGATAGAACATTCCATGATAAAGATGATGTAGCGTATGGAAAGAAGTTACAAGATGCTGGCTATGAGTTTAGGTGTAACGATAAATGCGTATGTATGCACAACGACCCTAGATATGTAGATTATGCTGATGGGAAAGGGATATTGAGTCTTGGATAGAGTAGCTTTACTATGTAACGGTTCTACACAACCTAATAAGACGTTTGATGTAGAAGTAGTGGTACGTGTCAACAAGGGCATACCAAGACATGAGCGTAGGACTGATATATGGTTCTTCGGTGATGGGTTTAACTACTCACCTTATCAAGAACACTTTAAGACAGCACGTAAGATAGGCTATAGTAATTGTGTAGATGGTGGATGGTTTGAAAGATACCCTACTAGAATGTTTAACGATTTAAAGACTATGCTACTAGGATATCAACCAAGCATAGGGCTAATGGCATTGTATTGGCTTATGCAAGAGTACGACGATATATTAATATACGGAATGGACTTCTTTAACACTGGTTACTTTTATGATAAGCAGTACAAAGGGTCAAAGATAACGAACTTGCATGACTTCTACAAAGAGGAGAAGCTTGTTGAGCAATTTATGAACGAAAGAAAGGGTATAAAAATGGCAGTAAAAGGAACAAAGAATAAAGCAGTACAAGGAAAGGTTATCAAGAAAGTTACCAAGAGCAAGATAGTTAAGTGTCCTACATGTGGGATAAAAGTAGAGTACAACGGAGTAACAAGGGGTTGCCCAGATTGTAATACTTTAATCAATGGCTAATAGTATCTATTGGCTAACTAAACCTTATGCAGGTGCAGGGAATGGTCTAGGATATTCTATACATAATAATAATATGTATGAGCATACTAAGAAGCATATAGACTGTGATGATCCTTTTGCTGAGTGGCATTTTCAGATAGCACCTGGAGACCAATTCTTTCCAACAGATGGTAAGAAGAACGCACTCTTTACTATGTTTGAATTTGCAGAGACACCAATGAACTATAGAGATAACTTAGGCAAGGCTGATGTGGTATTCGTACCCTGTAAGTTTTGCCAAGAAGCCTTTGCACCGTATACAAAGAAGTTACCTATCATAGTAAACGAGGGTGTTGATTCTGACTTTTTTAAGTTTCACCAACGTAAAGAACCAGACTATGCTAAAGGTGAGAAGTTTAGGATACTATGGGCAGGTGCTAGGAATACTCGTAAAGGGTATCAGTACGCCACAGACTTGATTAGATTGATTGGGGATAGTCCTGACATAGAGATATATATAAAAACCCACGCAAGCTTACCAAGCAAAGAAGAGATGTTTGAAGAGGCAAGCAAGTATGGGATAACGGATATAGATAAATACTTAGATGCGTTTCTAAGCACACAAGAAGTAAGGGTTGGCGGTAAGCATAATAATATCTTTTTTGATATGCGTAAAACATCACAAGAAGAACTTAGAGGGATATATAACGATGCTCACGTGTTCTTATTCTCTACATTAGGCGAAGGATGGGGGCTCATGGGAACGGAGATATTATCTACTGGATGTCCATTGATTGCTACGCCTGTAACTGGTGTTAAGGATTGGTTTGATGCACAAGTAGGCTATCCTTTAACGTGGCATTATGAGACTATTGTAGCTACTAACTATGGCAACATGGAGGTAAGCACACATAGCCCTGATATGGATAGCGTAGTTAAGCAAGTGTTTAATGTTAAAGATAACTATACTAAAGCACTAGAGCTAGGCAAGCGTGGTTCTAAGCGTATGAAGAAAAGCTTTAGATGGGAACAACAAGGGGCTAAACTAGCTAAGATACTAAAGCAACTTTAGGCTAATTTTAATATTTAGCCGTTTCTCCTTATAATAATAGTAAGGAGAACAAGATGACAATAACAAATGGCTACGCAACACTAATAGAATTTACAGCAAGGGCTGGACTAGATAGCACTACTGTAACAGCTAAGACAACATTGATTGAGCGTGAGATAGAACGTAACTCAAGAACGATTGACCAAAGAACTAATACATTCTTTCATTCAAAAACATTAACAGATAGCAAGGTACGCTTTGACTTTAACGCTAACAGCGATGGCATAATGATGTCCGAGGATGCTACTTATATAGCACTACCTGCACCTATACTAACAATAACAGAAGTATTAAACAACGATGTCGCTATGGTAGAGGGCGAAGATTATTATATCGAGGGAAACCTTTTAATAGCTGATACTATATTTACAACAAACAGGAAGAACGGTGTAGTCATTACAGGAACGTGTGGCTACGCTGCAACACCAGATGATATTAACGAGGTATGTTTAGCTATGACAGAAGTTACCACAGGACTAGGAATAAGAACAGTAGCAGGTGATGATGGTAGTAAGCTAAGTATCACAAGGGATGAGATACCAGAATGGGTATATGATCGTTTAGATTTACGGGTTAGGTATGATAATGTCGGTTAATTTCGCAGTAAAAGCTGATTTCAAAGACGTAAACAAGATGCTTAATAACTATGGCACTAAAGCTGTAAAGGAATACAAACGAGCGTTAACCAACACTAGTGTCTACGGGCTTAGAGAGATTAAAACAGCAACACCATCAAAAACAAACGTAACGTCTAAAGGATGGAAGTGGTCTTTTACTGGTGGATTAATAACAAGCATTATAAATAACATGAGTCATGTTCCTGGCCTTAATAATGGGTGGAAGAGGACAGCACCTATCGTTGCTAAAAATGCAAAAGCATTAGTCTTTGAAGTAGGTAAAAAGACAGCTGCTAAGTCTAGTACATTCACATTATATAAACGATATAAGGCTGCTTCTCAATCAATGAAAGGCAAAGGTCTAAGTGGGAAGAAAAGAAGCGATGCTATCACGGCCAAGTCTGGAGTAGTAGTGGTTCGCAGAGTGAACACACCAGCTAGTTTTGCAGGTAGACACTTCATAGAGCCAACAGTAAAGAAGATAGAAAAGAAGTTCATGGCTGAGATACTTAAAGCTAACGAAAGGATATTAGCATGACCAAAGGTGTATATACAGATATTATATATCAGATAAAGACAAGGCTAGAAGCTAATATAACAGAGTATAAAGTTTACTTAGGCAATAAGAACATGGTGCTTACACAAGACCAACAGAAAGTAATAATAATTAACATAGAGGGTATAGAAGAACAGTATGGACGAGCTTTGCAGAAAAGGAATAAAGACGCAGTGATGAGCGTTACTATCTCTTGCATGAAAGCTTTAGTGCCTGATTCTGATAATAAACTATACGAGTCAGATACAACAGGGTTACTACCTTTCATAGAAGAGGTGCTTGATGCTTTGAATACTGATGGGGCTACAGAGAACCCACAGCTAGTCAATAGTGCTGAGAGCATGGGAATAAGTATAGGAGGGCTAGAAACGACTAACGATAGAGCATGGTTTGATATAAATGTAACAGTAAGCACTAAACCGTTTACGATTAACAATAGACAAAATAAATAGGAGGAAAAACAAATGACATATGTAAGAGGGAATCAAGGATATGTGATGCTTAGTGATAAGCAATCAACATACGGAACAAAGAAAGTACCAACGTACACAGGTACTATTGCAGCAGGAGAGGATTTACAAACAGTTAAACCAAGTAAGGCTGTATTGACAGACAGGATTAGAAACAACGAAGCACCCAGCATAGTAGTAAAAGGAACTCAGCACGTAGAGGGTTCTTTAACTTACGACTTTATACCAGATGAAGCTATGGGTATCAATCTAGCTATGATTCTAGGAAGCGATAACACAGTATCAGGTTCGGCTACAACAGGTTATACACACACGTTTAATGGTTGGTCCGCTTGTACGGGAATACCAACATCAGGCGTTACTGTTCAGAAGCTTATCGGTGGGTGTACTAACACAATGTTAGCAGATAACATTAGTTGTTTCGCTAATAGCTTAGACCTAACAATGCCAGAAGACGGTGCTGTAACTTATGGCGTAAACTATATGGGACAGAAAAACACATTCGGTGGAACATTAGCAAGCCCAAGTTATTCAGCAGTTAATATCTTTGAGGGTTGGATGGCTCACATTGAGATTGGTTCAGTTATTGGAAGTACAGTAGCAGTTGCTATTACAGAAGCTTCTTTAAGCATCAATAACAACCTATCAATGATAACCGACCACAACGCTAGTTCTAAATACCCATCAGCTTTCGTACCTAACAGTAGAACAGTTGATATGAGTATCACAATGAAGCAAGAAGATAACTTAACGTTATATAACTACTTCAAAGACGATACAGAGAACGCTGTTAAATTGATACTTACACATCCAGATAAAGCTGGTTCAGCATCAGGCGTTTACAGTTTAACTATTAGCTTACCTAGAGTAACTTGGTTAGGCGAAGAACCTAAACTAGATAGTGCAGATGTACTAACAGGTAGTTATTCTTTATCAGCATTGAAAGATACTGTAACAGGCTATCAGATTAAAGCTGAGTTAGTTAATTCACAATCGGCGATATATAGCGTTTAATCATGGGTAAGCAGACAGCTGAAATTGATATAAAGGTACGTGGAGATAAGGATGCTAACACTAGATTAGGTAGACTTGCAAACACTATCAAAAGTAAATTAGTAGTTTCCCTCTCTGACCTCGGTAGAGTGATGAGGGGTGCTACTACATTCATGCTGTCGTTTCTTAAAACGTCAGGTAAGTTTGAGGGATGGAGAATATCATTTGAAACTATGCTTGGTAGTGTAGAGGAAGCAGATAAGTTATTAAAACAATTAGCAGATACAGCGAAGACAACACCATTTGAATTAACAGAAATAACAGCAGCAGCCAAGCAATTACTAGCTGTTGGAGTTGAGGCTGATAAAGTCAATGAAACAATTATGAGGCTTGGTGATGTAGCAGCAGGTCTTGGGGTTCCTATCGGCAGATTAATACTTAATTTAGGGCAGATTAAATCACAGGCTAAACTAACAGGGAGAGAATTAAGAGATTTCGCTGTTGCTGGTGTTCCATTACTTGAAGAACTAGCTAAAACATTAAACAAGTCCACTGTTGAAATATCAGAGATGGTATCTAAAGGCGAGATAGGTTTCGATACTGTTCAAGAAGCATTTAAAAATATGACTTCTGAGGGTGGAAGATTTAATAACTTAATGATAAAACAATCTAAGTCTCTATTAGGTAGCTGGTCTAACTTAAAAGATGGACTTACGTTATTAAGAAAAGAGCTTGGTGATATATTTCTTCCTATAGCTAAAGGAACTGTTAGAGTATTAATAGCTATGGCTGATGTTACAAAGAATGTTACAAAGGTTTTAAAGGCTTATGGTGGTGAATTATTAGGTCTTAGCAATAGGCTAGATGAAGCTAGAGGCGATGTTTTAGACTTCGATAAGGCTTTAAATGAATTATCTGATGGTGGATTACAGAAGCAAATAGATGCACTAGAAAGAACAGAAGTAGCAACACAACAATCAATAACTAATAACAAGATATATAGGAAAGCGTTAAAAGATTTATCAAATGATGCAAGCTTAGACGCATTAACACGTTCACAGGCACAATTTAAAATATTAGAACTAGATAACCAGATATTACAATCTACACAAGACAGAGAAGAAGCTTCTACTAATTTAGGGTTATCTGAGGAAGAACAAGAAGAAAGAAGAGTAGAAAGAGAGCAAGCAAGACTTGATGCTATGAAGTTTATGCAAGACCAATCAATAGCTGGTGCAGCACAGGGAAAAGCTATTATAGAGAAAATGGAAAAAGAAAAATGGGAAAATATTATAGATTCAAATGCTACTGCAATACAAACATTAGCTGGTATATCTAAGTCAGGAACTAAAGAGTTTTTTGAAATATCAAAGGCAGCAGGGATAGCAGATGCTACAGTAAGTGGATTCCAAGCTATAGGGAAAGCAGCAGCAGGAGCACCATTCCCATTTAATCTACCAGGTATAGCAGCAGAAACAATAAGAAGTGCATCTTTAATAGGTGGAATAGAAGCTACTATGTTCGCACAAGGTGGACAGTTTGAAAGACCTAACACTTCGACAACTACATCAGGACAGACAGCAGTAGATAACGAAGCAGGATTAGAACGAGTAACAGTAGAGCCTATAGGACAACCTGAAAGTAATAGTGGCGGTGGTGGTGCTTTAGTAGTACAGATAAACCTAGATGGTAAGCAATTAGCTAAACAATTATACCCACAAATAAAAGCAATAGAACGGAGCATTTCCTAATGACTATGTACTCACCAAGATTCTGTTACGCTAACTATATAACAAGCGATGACATAACGGTTGATAGCAACACAGCAGCAAAGGATAGATTAATAGATAGAAACCCTGAGAGAAGATGGGTAAGCATATCAGGCGATGAGACTGCAACATTTACTTTTACAGTAACTAAAGAGATTGACACTATAGTATTGGAGAATACTAACATGAGTGTATTTACAATAAAATATAATACATCAACAGACTTTACTCCTGCATTATCTAACTCGGTTGTAAGTGGTGAAACAATAAACGTAGTAGATGGTTCTAATAACTTTCTAGTAGATGGTTCTGCTAACTTCATAGTTTCAGCAGGTATAGCATCGAGGGTTTATAATAACTTCTATTTTAAAGTTGGAGCAGTTACTCCTGGCACTAATGTGGTAATAACAGTTACAGCAACGACGGATAGCATGGCATGTAAGCTAGGACAAGCTTTTATAGGTAAAGAGATACTAGAGCTTGCTTCTGCTGGTTCTATGCGTGTTAAGCCACAGCTTAAACAATATAATAAAGAGATGTCAGACGGAACAACTAATAAAATATATGTAAGGACTACTTTTAATTATGACTTAACTTTGAATAATGTTACACCACAGGAGCGAGCTAACTTGATGTTATTGGCTGATATTAATAGGCGTGAAAGCTTTTACTTTATAGCCAGACCTGCTATGGGTACTGATTATTTCGATGGGTTAGCTGGACACATGAATTGGATTAATGGCTTCGACCTTAATAACTATTATAACGACTTACAAGGTAACGGGTTTACTGGTGTAATGAAGATGTCTCAAGCGAGTGGGATTAGCTAATGGCTGAATCAATCCAAACAATAGTTAAACGAGGTAGCATATCAATACCACCAAGCAATAAGATACTATCTATTAAGCGTATGCAAGCTAATGGAACTTACGAGGCTGATTGGGTAGATATATCCAAGTATGTGCAATCGTGGGGAAGTATATCAATAGGATTTCCCGATGATGTATATGTAGGAGAGTTTGAAGAAAGCTCTGCTAGTATCACGCTAAATAATAACGGTAGAGTATTTAATGACGAAGCGGACCCTGATAGTATGTTCTTCGGATATAAAACAAGGTTTAAAACTAAGTTTAAGATAGAGTTATACGTAGTAGATAAAGACGAGAATGATGTATTAGCAAGAGCATGGTATGGTATAAACCTTTCTAACCCTACTACCAATGATAGTGGTGATATGACTTTTGATATAAGCCCATTAACAAAGATACTGCAATACTATAAAGCTGAGGGTGTAAGCCTATCAACAGGAACAACAGAAGATTTAGTAACTAGAATGATGGTAAAAGAACAAGATGGTGTTAGTATATTTACTCAGTACTTTGAGGGTACAGATATAAACCCTGACAGCGTTGTTTGCATGAGCATAGCTAACCCTTACATAGAAGAGAAAGATACTATTCTAGGAAAGATTAGAGACTACTCAGCTTATCAAAACTTCTTTTATTACGTAGATAATAGAGGATATTTTGTATGGGACACAAGAGAAGCCACAGCAACTACTGAATGGAAGTTTAACGGGGCAGGTTCTTATGATGCAGAATATGGTAGTAATATAAACTCAATAAGTGCAGAGTATAACGACATAGATAATACATATAATAGGATAGTAATAACTCATGCTATTAACCAAGTATTAGAAACAACTTTCTTTACTGGCATAAGAGCTAGTAACGATTCAGCGTCTTTAACAGATGCGAACTCTTTAACTATATGGACACAGCTACAAACAGACTTATACATAGATAGTGAGTATAGACTAACACAGTTGTATATAACAGATAGAAGCACATTAGACGCTTACCTATTAGCTGACTTTCCTTTATACCAAGACGCTATTATAGAACGATTATCTAAAACAGTGAACTCTGAAAAGCTTGATGCTATAGCTGGACAGGTTTGGACTATAGGCGATGGTTCTAGTTCTGATATATACGGAGAGCAGATGTTTCAAAAGACTTATGCAGAGCTAAACGTATCAGAAGCAGATGCTGTTGCTAACAGATTGCTAACGGCTTACCTTAATACTAAAAAGGTATGGGAAGCTAACGTGTATGGAGTGTTTCAGCTTAACCCAAAAGCTAGAGTAGAGCTAAATTATATAGGGGAGCTTACAGCAGATAACCCTTTTGTGTTAGGCGTATCTTTATTGGGTGGTACTGATGTATTAACAGGCTACACAGGTGCTATGCGATTAGATGGAGACTTGGCAAAGATTGAAATGATAACAATTAACTTAGACAATTACGATATAACAATGAAATGGAGGGAATTATAATGGCAGATTATCCGAATAATGTAGTAGATGGGCAGGAGTTGCCAGCTTCTACTGTTAATCAAATATTGGCAGCAAGGGTTGGAGATATAAAACCAATTGATGCGACAACAAGAAACTATACAGACCAAGCAGGCGAGCTAGGAACATCAACATATACTTTCGAGAAGGGGAATATAGCAGACTTAACAATAGTTACAGACACAATAGGGACTACAACAACTAACGGAGCTATAGCATTAGCACCTGACGGTACAGGTAGAGTAGAGAATGACAGAATTTTAGGAACACAAACAATAGACAATACACAGTCTACTTACGTTAAAAACGTAGCATATTTAGCAGATAAAGATTTATTTATTAGTTGTGTTTATTACTCTGCTGGTGGTACATTCAGCGGTAGCTTATCCACTGGGGCAACTTCTACTCCAACAGATATAATAAGTCAGGAAACAAAACCAAATGGTTACATTGGTTCTGTATGTGGATTTATTAAAAAGGGTAACTATTGGCAAATAACCGAACTGGAGTATGGATGGGCAGCATATACGATAATAGTAACCGAATTGGGAGCATAATATGAAAGCAAATTTTGAATGGACATTAACAAAAGTATTAGCATATATTTATGAATAATGGAGGTTAAAAATGTTAAAAAAAATATTTAATAGAATCAGGGCAATGCTAAAAGCAATTATATGGCTTATTAATAAAATAGTTAATCCTACTAATTCATTTATTATTAAAGTCAATAAAGACGAGGAGAATAAAAATGACAAATGAATACATCACAGAATACACAGAAGAGACAAGCCCGAACGCTACAGACGCTATACTATTAGACCAAGGTGGAGGTGCTTATAAGTATCTAAAGCTATCTAACCTTATTGCTCCAGCAGCAGGAGACTTAACAGGAACAACACTAGCATCGAACGTAGTGAACAGTTCTCTAACAAGCGTTGGAACATTAACAAGCTTAACTTCTAGTGGTGGCATCTCAGGTACTACAGGAGCGTTTAGTGGTGGTATATCGGCTACTACAGGAGCGTTTAGTGGTGCAAGTGTACCAGTATACGGTATTAATGCTACATATAATGGAGATGATAGTCGGTACGATTTAGATTTATCTAGTAGCACTTCGCCATTAATATATAATGGTATGTTTTCAGTTAAAGGAAGTTTATTTATCCAATCTTCTGCTGATTCTACAAGAACAATAAGAATTTTAGATAAAAGTGTTGGCAGTTATGGAATATATAAAATGACTATTTATGTTACATTACTACATCAATCTGCTGGGGTTCTAAATTATACCGAAATTAGTTATCCAATTTTTAGGAGAGCAGAAGATGCTACCCCATATGCTGTGTTTGGAACTAAAGAATATGAATATTCAACTCAGTTTACGGGTGTGAATTATTTAGTAGCTGTTATTGACAATATGTCATCTTCGTCTGATTATTTTCAGTTTGATATTGGTTTAACGTCTACAGCAGGTGGCACTGCTACCAACCCCGAATATACTGTTCGTTATAAATTGGAGCTATTAAGTGCAACACTTTAGGAGCATATCAGGTATTATAAATGACAGTAACACAAAGAAGTGATAATCAAGCAGAAAGGTACAAGTAGATGAAACTTTTACTAATACTACTATTATCGTTTAGCTTTGCTATAGACCCGTTATCATTTATACCTACGGATAAGGTTCTACACGCAGGAGCATCTTATATCATTGTA
>Ga0207997_1000816_pt1 | contig 15900 bp, 21 predicted proteins | sample AntAceMetag02UKN_FD_184777 | JGI IMG/M metagenome (GOLD analysis project Ga0207997, IMG submission 184777) | Saline lake microbial communities from Ace Lake, Antarctica - Antarctic Ace Lake Metagenome 02UKN (SPAdes) (version 2) | ecosystem: Environmental > Aquatic > Non-marine Saline and...
ATTGCTTGGTATGAATGATGAAACAACAAGTGAAAATATTAGAGCGTAAGCATTGTTTTGTTTACGTTGTTTTTTTACAATTAAAATGGGTAGTAGCTCTCGTAAGTGGGTGATGGGTTAGTTCTATCACCTAGCCCATACTTATTATTTAAACTAACTGAATATGAACTACGAAAAAATAAAGAAGAAGATTTTGGATAATCTAGTAAAAAAGGAAAATGGTTGTTGGGAATGGACAGGCAAAAAATACTGGAAAGGACAAGCCAACAAAGACTACGGTTACGGTAGAATTTACACAAAAGAAAATGGCAAAATTAAAAACAAATATGTACACAGATTGTCTTACGAGGTTTTCAAAGGCGAAATACCAGATAAAATGTGTGTTTGCCATAGTTGCGACAATCCAAGTTGTGTAAATCCAGAACATTTGTGGCTTGGCACACGCAGAGAGAATATGCTAGATATGGTTAAAAAAGGACGTGCGGTTTATGACCATAAAAGACTAAGCAAGAAACAAGTTTGGGAAATCATAGAAAAATATTACTCTGATTCAGATATTTTACAGCAAGATTTGGCTGAACATTACGGAATAGATAGACGAGCTGTAAATAGGTTAATTGAAAAGTTTAGAGAAAAAATAGTCGAGCTAAGGAGCTAATTTTATGTATGCAAAATATCTATCAATTCATAAACACCACGCTTTAGCAAGTATAGCTAATAAGATTCATAAGCACGGATTTGTATTAAGAGGGGATTGGACTGTTAAAGGAAACTATCACACAGTAGTAGATAACCTTATTCGTAAATTCAGAGAAGCAGAAAAAGAAATTAGAAACAAAAAAGAAGATAAGTATTTATAATACTGAGGTAGAGAATTGGCAACTCGTTTGAACTTTGAAAATTTAATAGTAGAAATATAACTAAAATTATATGAATGAACTATGGAGAAACATAGACGGATACAAAGCAATGTATCAAGTATCATCATTAGGAAGAGTTAGAAGTTTTAAATATATAGAAAGTAGAGTTTTAAAACAAAGGATGAATGAGAGAGGTTATTATTATCTTAATCTCTGTGTTGATGGGAAATGTAAGAGTTTTACAGTACATAGATTAGTATCTAAAGCCTTTCTCGGTAAAAGTAATCTTACTGTAAATCATAAAAATGGTAATAAATTAAATAATACTGTGGAAAATCTTGAATGGATTACTAGAGAAGATAATTATCAACACGCTAAAGACAATAATCTCTTAGCAGTTGGCAGTAAAAATGGCAGTTCTAAGTTATCGAAAAGAGATATTAAACTAATAAAATATAAACGTTCTAAAGGGAAAAGTATAAGGTGTATATCAAAAGAATTTGGGGTTAGCCACTCCTCAATAATAAAACAATTAAATAAATAAAAAATACTATTAAATTTCAAGCCAAAAGATTGTAGGTTCGAATCCTGCCCTCAGAACTAGCCTATCTACCACGTGTAGAAAAGGTAACGATAACCCCTAACAGGGCTATCAGCATATAATTTATTTTAGAGAGATATTTTAGGTTTTATTCATAGTAGGTGTTGCACGCAACTACTTGAAAAAGGCGAAGGCAAGAAAATGCTTGCCTAAAGTAAATAATATGTATCAAAAACAGGGATGTTGAATTCCGTAGAGCCTGTGGAGCTATCACAATAGTGAAGCGATGAAGCAGGAATTAACTTTTAAGTTAAATCATATGTACCCACCACCAATTAACAGAGAACCATTGATTACTTGGTTTGTTATTATAGCAATAACAGGAATTATGTTATATGCAACTTATAGAAAACTTCTATGCCTTTATTAAAAGATATGATAGACGAAAACGACCCTTTCCTCAAAGAGTGGAAAGAAAAGAACAAAAACCACAAACTAAACCAACCAAAGAGGTTACTGGATTCTGTAAAATCTGTAATCAAGAATATTACTACAAAAGAATATACAAAGGAAAATGTATAATATGCCAAAAATCAGATGCAACAGATGCCTCCAAATAATATATACAGATAATATATTTAAACCTTGCAAACATATAACCAAAGAAGAAATAAAAGACTTTATAAAATATCTAAAAAAACACTATGAGTATAGTAAAACAAGACAAAAAAAGACAAGAGAAAGAACAAAAGGAACAACAAGAAAAAGCACAGCAACTTGTTAAAATGACTGAAAAGGTTATTGACTTCATAGTAGAAGAAGGATTTACAGAAGTCTGGGAATTTAAAACAATTCATCAAATGCTTTCCCAGAGGATGCAAGGAGCAATAGACAAAACTAAGATAGTAGATATATTAAAATAGTATGGGAGATAAAGTTAAAAATTGGATTGATGAAATGGTTCAACGGCAAGCAATTCCGCAGGCAGCAAGAGAAGAAACAACAGAAGAATGGTGCAAGCTAAAAGGCAAATCACCACAGGCTTATTATTATCAATTATCAAAACCAGAGAACCAAAAGAAAATCATTGAAATTTCGCTCAACAAAGCAAAGAATGAACTACCTGATGTTTTAGAAACTTTAATAGCAAATAGCAAGAAAGGAAAAGAGAAGAGTATTGAAATGTATTTAGACTATGTTATAAAACTAGCAAAGAAATTAGATTTAGATGTTTCAGGAGAAATTAACCTTATAAAGCTATTAGATGAATAGACTTATGTATGACAGACTTAGCAAAACAAAAAGAGATAATGCAACGAATGGTTAAAAGTCCTTTATTCTTTATTAAGACAATGTGGAAGCTAGAACCCACGACAAAGGAAGACAGGTTCGTTAAAGGAAAACATATTACTTGGCAACAAACAGAGATACTTGAAAGTGTTGAAAGAGCAATCAATGGTGGAAAGAAAAGAATAACAGTATCATCTGGTCACGGCATTGGAAAATCGGCAGTACTTAGTTGGATAGTTATATGGTATTTATTTACTCACAAAGACGCTCAAGTACCTTGTACTGCTCCTACAACAGAACAGATGCACGATGTACTATGGAAAGAGATTAGTTTGTGGATTAACAGAATGCCAAAAGAAATACAGAAAGTATTTAGTTGGACTAGAGGATATTTAAGAATAACAGAAAAGCCTAATACTTGGTTTGCTCGTGCTAAGACAGCAAGGAAAGAAGCACCTGAAGCCTTAGCTGGTGTTCACGGAGATTATGTACTGTTCGCAATAGATGAAGCCAGTGGTGTGCCAACAGAGATATTTAATGTAGCTGAAGGAGCGTTGACTGGTGAGAATGTTATTGTGATAATGATTAGTAATCCTACAAGATTAGATGGATACTTTTACGAGAGTCATCACAGAGATAAACATAACTGGGATACTTTTCAATTTAACAGTGAAGAAAGCCCAATAGTAGATGATGAATTTGTTGATAGAATAATAGAGAAACACGGCAAAGACAGTGATGAATATAGAATCCGTGTTAAAGGAATGTTCCCTAAAGAAGACGCAATAGATGATAAGGGTTTTGTTCCATTGTTGTTGGCTAAAGATTTGAAATATTGTGGGGAAGATGTGTTTGCTAATCCTAAGATGGGTGTTGACCCAGCGGGACAAGGTAAAGATGAAACAATTTGGGTAGTAAGAGATAATTTTAAAGCCCAGATAGTAGCTAAAGAGAAAATAAGCAATAACAAGACAATAGCAAGCAAGACAATAACATTGATGGAGTATTACAAAATTAAAGGTGATAATGTATTTATAGATAACTTTGGAGTTGGTGCTAATGTGGCGGTTGAAATAGCCTTAGCAGGAGAAAAAGTAAATGGTATTAATGTAGGTGAACTAGCCAATGATAAAGAAACTTTTATAAATAAAAGAGCAGAGAAGTATTGGAAGCTAAAGAAATGGATAACAAATGGAGGTGAACTAGTAGGAACAGAGGAGAAGTGGAATCAATTATTAACAATCAAATATAAGAGAAATTTAAGAGGTAAACTGCAAATTAAGAGTAAAGATGAAATGAGAAGAGATGGTTTAAGAAGTCCAGACAGAGGAGATGCTCTAATGCTCACCTTTGACGATGAAAAAAAGAAACCACAACAAATCAAACCAGAGTTTAAAAGTAATAAATGGTAATACAGCGACACTTAAATAAATAAGTGTTAATATATGGGACTAATAACCCAACCGACAATAAAGAAAGTTAATGGTAAAGATGAGATTCAAAATGAACAGTCTGAATACCAACTTAAAAGCATAGTAGAGCTTGATAGACAGAAAGATGTTACCAGAGACTATACTAATGCTCAAAACTATATAGATGAAAACTGGTCAGAGTTTAACGACTCTACTCTTTACGATAGAGGAGGTAAAGACCAAGAGATGTTTAATGGTAATACTCCAATGGGTAGTGGAGACCCTAATGAATACTGGAAAGCTAATACAGTCAATCCAATGGTGCGTAATCGTTGTATATCTATAATGGCTCATCTTATTCAAGCCTATCTATACCCGACTATCATAGCCCAGAACGAACAGAGTGAGATTGATAAAGAGATTTCAATAGCCTTTGGCGATATAGTAGAATGGGCTTTAGAACAAGCAAACTATAGTCAAAAGATGATGCAAATGCTTTATGCTTTCATATCAGAGCCTATTGTAGTGGTTAAAATGGAGTTTGTAGACGCTAAACGAATGATTAAGAAGCAACTAGATGAAGAAAAAGAGGGTCAAATGTGGGAATGGAAAGAGATTGATGATGAAGACTTTGGTGGTTTTCAATTAGAAATGATACCTTACGATGAAATATACTTTGGTAATCCACACGAAACAGAACTACAGAAGCAACCTTTCATCATTACAAGAAAAGAAATCAATTATAGCGAAGCAGAGATTAAATATGGACACCTAGAAAACTGGAAATATGTTAAACCTGGTGTTATAACCTTCTTAGATAAAGAAACTGATACATTTTACTCTCAAGAGATGAGTGAATTGAACGACCAGAATGTTTATGAGGATATATATTATAATAAATGGGCTGATTTAGAGCTTGTTTACATCAATGGTATTCTGATTCACGGTGATACTGATAGACCAATGCAGAGAGCTGATAAGAAATATCCCTTTGCAGAGACTGGTTATGAAATGATACATAACAGATTTATCTACAAGAAGAGCTTAGTATCTAAATTAGCAAGTACTCAGATTGATTTGAATGACCTTTGGAATGCAACTAAGGATATGGCTCGTTTACAAGCTACACCTGCCACATTTAGTTATGGCTTTGAAGAAATGGATAGTTCAGTGGTTATACCTGGTATGAACACCAACACTCAAAGCAAAGAAGCTGGTATAGTCCCAATCAACAATGGAAGTAACATAAATGGTGCTATAAGTGTTATACAAATGCTTGAAGAGGCACAGAACCAAACATCGTCATCTCCTCAACAGTCAGGACAAGCAGAGAAAGGACAACAGACTAAATATGAGATTCAAAGAATAGAAGCAAATGCTCAAACTATATTAGGTCTTAGTGGAGAGATGTTAGCCAGAATGGTTAAACAAATCGGTGAATTAACACTTGGCTTAGTAGTCCAACATATGCCTATCACTGATATTGAACAGGTAACAGATGAAGATAGTGTTATTAAAATGATGCCTATCATAATCCCGAATAGAGATGTAGAAGGTAAAAAGATGGATAGAAAGATAGAATTTACTGATGATATGCCAGTAAATGATAAAGATGAAGAAAAAAGAAGCTTTGAATTATTAGATGAAGAGAGCGGTAAAGAAATGTCTATCTACAAGATGAACCCTGAAGTAATGGAAAGACTTAAATTCTTAGTTAAAGTAGAACCTACATTCGTTGATAGAGCTTCTAAGATAAGCAAATCAATTAGTTTGTACGATAGAATGATGGCTAATCCATTAACACAACAAAATCCACAGATAATGGAAAGTGTTACTAAAGACTTATTACTTGGTCAATTAGTACCAGGCGAGGAATATAAGTACCTTCCTAGTGGAGAGCAACCTATAGAACAGATGGCTAAAGATATGATGGAGAAGGAAGCAGAGAAGAAACCAACCCCTAAAACTAAAACACAAGTTAATTTAAACTCCCCTACGGAGAATAATCGTATATAATATGAACACAATATTAGATATATGGAATAGTTTACCAGTGGCTAAACAACAGCAACTAAGCACACAGTACAGTTTTAAAACACACGGAACTACAGAAGAGCAATTAGTCTGGGATTTAGAGAATAAACTCCCTCAAGGTTTGTTAGAAGTAACAGAAAAGGTAAAGGAAGAGGTTACAGAAGCTCCTGTAGAGCCTAAAACAACCCCTAAGAGCGATGTAGAGACTAAAGAGGTAGAAACACCAAAGAAAGCTAAAAAGACTACTAAAAAGAAATAATTATTAATACAGCGATATGAATAAACTAAAACACGCATTCGTTAATTGGGGACTAAGTCATATACTAAAAGCTCCAATGGTACAAGAGGTATTTCAAGACAAAGACCCTGAAACTAGAGAGAAATACGCAGTAGACGCTCAGATGATGTTAGATAGTAAATTTTACACTGAATATATCAACCTTTTAGAGCAGATAGCAATTAGTAAGATGAGCAGAGAGGCTAATACAAGTACTGATATGTTATTCGGTAAAGCCTTGATATTCTATGCTAGTTTACAAAGACAGAAGATGAAAGAATACGCAGGTTATAAACGACCAAAAGAGAGTGAAAAGAAGAAATGGTAGAAAATATTAACAAAACAGCGACAACAGATTATGGAAGCCCAGCTGGTTTCGTAATCTATTAATGTCGCTGTTTTTAGATAAAGGAACCGACATTGGGTAAATAGGGACGGTAATGTCGTCCCTATCACCCCATATTTAACATTACTAAGTATGATAAAAGATTTTGATATTCATTTCAAGACAAAGTATACAATAAATAATAAAACAAAATGTTGGGAATGGAACAAACCGAACACTAGAGGTTATGGTGAATATTACATAGGAAATTATAGATTTGAAAGAGCACATAGATTTTCTTATAAGATTTATAAAGGTAAAATACCTAAAGGATTATGTGTGTGCCATACTTGTGATAATCCAAAATGTGTTAATCCAGACCATTTGTGGTTAGGGACAGTAAAAGAAAATAATCAAGATTGTATTAAAAAAGAAAGACATAAATATAAATCACATCCAGGAGAAGAAAATTTTAGAGCGAAACTTACTGAAAAAGAAGTGATTGACATAAGAGAAAAAAGTTTAACTGGTTATAAACCAAAAAGACTATCTAGTTTATTCAATATATGTGAAGGGCAAATAAGAGATATTATTTCTTATAGAGCTTGGAAACATATTTGACATCTGCCAATGATGTAAAATGTGTTAATTAAGTGGTCTGCCAATGACCCGTAAATAAATGTGTTATGTCTGAAGAAGATATTAAAGTAGATGAAACTACTGAAGATGAGAATCTTGAAACAAACGACGAAACCGAGCAGGACGAAGACCTGGATGGGCTAGACTCATCAGAAGACGAGTTTGACGATGAATCCGATGAGGATGATTCCGATGACGAAGGTGGCGAAGAAGAGTTAGATTATCAAGCCGAGCTTGAAGAAGCACAAGGCAGACTTGCTAAACAAAACGAAAGGATTGCTAAGCAAGATAAAAAGATAATCAAACTAAAAAAGCAGAAGAAAACAGACGAGTTTGGAGACGAAATTGAAGAGGAAGAAGAAGATGATATTGACGCTAAGTTAGACGCTAAGTTAAAATCTAATATGGCTTCTCTAAGGGAAGACGTAATAGATGACGCTATAGAAGCTATAACTTCTAATGATAACGAAGCTAAACTAATCAGATTCCACTTTGATAACTCTCTAAATGTTAAAGGTTTCTCTAAGAAAGAGATTATTGAAAATGTAAGTTTTGCCAAAGCTATAGCTAACAAAGGTAAGACTGATATTAAAAATAAGATGATTTCAAAGAAGATTAAGTCTGCTAAAACTGCTGGTGCTAAAAGCACTACAGGTATTCCACCTAAAAAAGCTATGAAAGTAACAGCTCAAGATAAAAAGATGGCTGATAAATTCTTTAATGGTGATATAAAGAGGTGGATGAAGAACAAAGATAATTAATTAATAAAGAAAATCTATGAAAGGATTTATTTATAAAGGTTCTGTATTTCCAAATGGTGACAGAGTCTTGATTGAAAAACCCCTAGCAGATAGTACAGCATTTTCTACTGGTGATTCAGTAAAAATGAACACTGATAATGTGTTGGTTCTATCGGGTGCTGGTGGTGCTCTAGGTGGACACATTGTAGGGTTTAAGACTGCAAGTGGTGCTCCTGTCACTGATGATGGTGCTGGTAGTCGTTTTGAAGGTGATTACACTACTCCTGTTTCAAACACAGTTGTAGCCGTAATTGATGTATCAAAGGATAGTGTTTATTCAGTAACTCTTGACGCCGCTCGTGGTACGACTGGTGGTTCAGACGATGACTTCGTTAACTTTGATTTAGTCGCTGCTTCAGACCAACTTGACGAAAGTACAATTCAAGCCGCAGGTACTTCTGCCCAATATGTATGTTTGGGTGATGACGATACTGCAGGTGCTGCTGATAATAGCATTTTGGTTCGTATTCAAGAAAGTCAAGTACAACTTTAATTAACGAATTTAATATAAAAATATGAAGACAAGTAAATGGTATGAGTTCGTTGATGGAGTTAACGCTCGTGTAAACGAAATCATAGAAGAAACAAAAGACCTAGCCCCTAGTTGGGAAGGTCTAGCAATCTATAAAAAGGTTATGGCTTGTGGACAATACAATACAGAAGGTGTTGTAGGCTTGGGTGAAGCAGAAGTTTTTGCTGAAGGTGGTAGAATCAAATACGATGAGATGTATCCTGCATACCGTACTGAATATACTACTTCTCAACGTGGTAAAGCTACTACTATTACTCAGAAGATGATGTTCGCTCAAACTAATGAGTTTAGTGACCAAATTGATAAGGTAAGAAGTTTGCGTTATTCAGTAAATAGAAACTTGACCCAGAACTTTTGGGCTATCTTAAATGATGGTTTTGGAACTACTGATAGTTCTGCAAATAGACCTATTAATAGACTTGGAGACGGTGTAGCTATGTTTAGTGCTTCTCACCCTTCTCTAGTCCCTGGTGTTGCTGTACGGTCTAATATTATTAGTGGTACAGGTTCAGGAGTTTATAGTGGTGTTAATCCAACAATGAATGAAACTTCATTGTTTGAAGCTATTGCTCAATTAGGTGAAACAAAAAATGGTCGTGGCGACCAAATCAACTACGATGGTGGCATTGTATTGGTTGTCCCTAAACGACTTGAAAAGTTGGCTAAAGAAATCACTTTATCAACAAAGAGAAGTGATACTTCTAACAATGATATGAACTACTACACTGGTGGTACTGTTGATATTATTTCTACCAACTATCTTGGTGCTGCTAATAGTGGCTCTGATACAGCTTGGTATGTAATGGCTTCCCCTGGTGCTGCTGAAAATGCAGTAGGTATTCGTTATGTAGAATGTATTTCTCCAAAGATTGAAGCTGAAAAAGATTTTGATACTAAATCAATGAAGATTTCTGTAGATGCAGACGCTGGATTTGGTTATAGTAATTGGGAATATATGCTAGCTAGTACAGGATTAGAAGCATAGAATTAGGCTAATCTTAGCCAAATAATGGGTACGACGGTCGTAAGTTAGGGGTAGATATAACCTACCCCTAAGCCCAAACTTAACCATAAACTTATGGAAAAACTAAAAGAATATATATTGCCATTGGTAATTGTTGTATTAGTAGGGTTAGTTGGTGTTCTAGCTATACAACCTCCTACAGTAGTCAAAGTATCTGATGGACAAACAGTAGAAGTGCTTGGTGGTGTATCTGATTTTACTAATTTAAATGTAAAGTCTGGTGGTGCTTATTACCTTGCTGATACAGTTGTTATTGATAGCGATGGCTTCGCTGGCGATGTAACTGGCGATGTAACTGGTGGAGTTGACGGAGTAATGATAGGCAATATAAACGCTATATCTACTACTTCAGCAACTTATACTTTAACTGCAGCTGATATATGTGATAGTACAGCTATTGTATTTACTGCTGCTGACGCAGAAGTTACAGTTACTCTTCCAGCTACTACAACTTTATTTGCTGATTGTTTAGCCACTAACGGGGATGTTCGTGATTTAGTGTTCATTAACGGTGGTTCAACTACAAGTACAATATTAGCCGCTGGTGCTGGTGGTGGCTTGGGCTATACAAGTTCAACTACTATCGCAGCCAGTGGTAAAGCTGGGTTGTTAAGTATTGTGAGAGCAAGTGCTACTCAATACTATGCTTATCTAACAAATATGCCAAACTAATGTTTGTTTGCTTATAGGCGAGGAGATTAACAAAAAGTCTCCTCCCTATATAACTTAATAAATGGGTGTTAAGCCTGAGGAAACTTGCCGAAAGGCGTTAATAGAATAATATGAATTTATATCCTTCGTACGGACTATCAGGGGCTACAAAGTCAAGAGGTATCTCTGGTACAACTAAGAACAGTAAAAATGCTTTAGATGTTAATGTAGTTGGTACAGACAGTAGTAATTACACACTATACGAATCAAAAACCTTTACTATTACAGGTGCTGAAACTGATTACAATGTAAAGACAGCTGAATCAATGTTTGCTACTGTAACTTCTGCAAAATCAATTATGATTTATACCGATATAGCTAGTGAAGTTAATCTTAATCTATCTACTAATAATGCAATAGCTCTATTAAGTGGAGAAGAAATAAATATTGAAGGACTTGCAGTTACTAATTTATTCATTACTACTACCGCTGATACTGCAGTTAGAATAGTAATGTTTAGCTAAATCTATGAAAATTCTTACCAAAAAAAGTGTACAACTAGGTGCTTCTGATAAGAAAACATTTGCTAAACTTGGTAAAGATGTAGATTTAATGAACCTAGATAAACAAATAGCTGATAAAAAGTCTAAAGTACAAGATTTAGATAGAAAAATAGAAGTAATTGAGTCAGTTGTAGGAGAAAAAAAGACCGAACTTGATAAACTAGAGACAAGTATAAAGAGTTTTAATGGAATAAAGATTAAAAAGGATTACATACAGGTAAAAGAAAAGGTTGATTTACTCACTATCAAGTATGACAAGCTGAAATCTAGTTTTAACACCCTACTATTACAGGATAAAGAGTCAAAGTTATCTGTTAATAGTCTAAATATTGAAATAAAGAGTCTAGATAAGGAAGTAAAAGAAGTAAAAAGTAAATTAGACAAGAATAAAGCTACACTAGACAATTCTAATAAGGAGTTAAAGAAAGAACTTGCAGACATTAGTGTTAGAAAGCAAAAAGCTAGTAAAGATTGTAGTGTTATAGTAAATGATAACAATAAATTGATTGAAGAAGCCAGAGAAGGAGCTAAGGTTATTGTAGATAACGCTAAAACAATGTACGAAAGTATTGTGTCTGGTGCAAAAGAAGTAAAGAATGGGATATTGTCTGATAGTGAACAAATTAGTGAAGATATAAAATGTTTAAGGATTGTTTTAGGTGAATTAGTAAAGAAAAATAAGAAAGAGGACAAGAAACTTGATAGCAAAATAGCTAAATTAGACTTGAAAGAGGTAGATGTAGACAAGAAAGTAAAAGATATAGAGAGAATTAAACAAAGTGCTTTGAATGATATATACAAAATGTCTCAAAAGCACAAAGTAGACAAGGTAAATAACAAATTAAAAGACTTGTTATAATATGGACAGTGAATTTTCACAAATAGGGGTACTAGATGAGAGTGAAGCTAGAATAAACCCTGCTACTGAGGAAAAGCAAAATGCCATTGCTGGTTTAGTTACAGAACCTTTTGATTTTATTGGAGCAACTTATCCTGATACTACTACAGAAACTTATACTTTCAAGAGTGGTGGTTCTAGTGGCTCAACAGTGGCAACAGTAACAGTAGTTTATACTGATGCAACTAAAGAATTTATTTCAACAGTTACAAAAACTTAATATGGGTTACAAATTCAATGCATTTACAAGTAAACTTGATTTAGTTAATTCCTCTTTATGGACTAGGACAGGAACGCTTTTAAGTCCTAAAACAGCTGGTGATGGAATAGATGTTGATGGGCATAGTTATATCAACAACATATTGGATATGGGTCAAGACCCTAGTTTGGGAGGACTGACTTCAATGCCTATTGGATTTAATGTAGACGATGGGTTTGGAACACCTGAAACAGCGTATATGTTCGGGCTTTCTAGTTCGTTCTTTACAAGTGGACAACCAGGCTTTGCTTTTCAAGTCGGTGGTAGTATAAGGTTTACACTTTCAACTGATGGAATGGAATATATACCTGATTTGGCAGGAGATTCTTATAGGTTTGGTGCTCAAGCGTCAGCTGTTGGAGCTGGTTGTGATGTAACATATAACGCTGGTGACGCTCCTTCTTTTGGAAACCTCAAAGGAGGAGATATATATTTAGATGCTGGGTTACCTAGTGGAACAGGAGAGCATGGAATAGTAATTATTAAGAAAGAAAAAGAAGCGACTGCTTTATTGCCAACACAACCATCAAATACATTTAGGTTTATTAGTAGTTTTTGGAATACAGGGACAGGTGTAGCAGATAATAAGTATATGACATTGAGAGCAGAGCCAATAAGTAGTTGGTATGATTCTGCATATTTCTATATGAACGCCGATGGTGATGATGTATTTGCTATTGGTAAAGGGGACTTTATAGGTGTTACGCCTTTTGACAATGGAGATGGAACATTCAGATTTTCTTATGGATGTGAATATCAATCAACGGCAGGAGTAAATGCACCAGATGTAAACCTTGTTGGTGGCTCTTGTTCTGATGGAACTCCTGGTGAATTAAGATATATTCCAGGAGTAGATGTAGCAAGTGGAGCTGTAGCCAATGTAGTTATTGGGACTGATGTTTACGGAGACAAAGATTATAAATTTGTATTTAGAAGTTCATTAGCAGAGGGTACTTTTACTTGGAATAATGGAAATGCAACACTTGAATTTGATAGTGGAATGATTATAGAAACAAATGCAGTAGGTACTTCTCCACTAACTTTAAAAGGAGCAAGTGGACAAACAGCAAAATTATTAGACATAACTGATTCAGCTGATACTTCATTAACTTGGATAACAGCGAACGGAAGATTACAAACTGATATTGGTATTAGAACAAGTGCTATAGAATGGGGAACATCAATAGATTGTTTTGCAAATGGAGCTACCACAACACTAAAATCAGGTTCAGCAACAGGTTCATACGACTTAACAGGAAATGCTAAAGGTGAAAGTGTATTTATAGACACCACAAACTCACAGTTTGCCTCTACTGATGTTGGTAAATATTTAATTATACAAAGCGGAACTTATATTGGTGCTAAAGCAGTTATTACTGGATACATTGATGCTGATACAGTTACAGTTTGGGGAGCTGGTTGGGATGGCGATTTAACAAATGAAAGTTATAAGACTGTTTTATTACCAACTATTGCAGTTGGAGATGATAATAATATTCTTTTGAACTCTGGAACTGGTGGAGATTTATTATACACTTCTGATTTAGCGACTGGTTGGACAAGTAGTGATAATACAGATAGTTGGTTTAAGACACAATTCCTAGCAAACGAAGCTAATATTGACCATATGAGATGGGAGATTGACGCTAATGGAAACGGTAATGTAGACGGTTTACAAATAGATTATAAGACAGGTGCTATTTCAGGAACTGATAGTAGTCAAGTATTACAAATCAGTATGAATGATAGATTAGCAACTGGTGGACATTATAACCTTATAGACCTTGAAACTACTGGTGTATGTGCTTCTTGTGAAAAAGATGCTATACACGTTGGAGTAGGATTTGATGATGCTTTGGTTGTATCTGGAGCGACAGCAGATGACCCCGACTATGGATATGAAAATACAAGTGGAACTTCAACAGATAGAGTAAATTCAGGTGGTGCAGGTAATGACGCTTTTGTTAATTCTGCTGTAAATGAAACTTTATTTGAAAGTGATAATGATTATATATTGATAGGTTCTGACGATATGTTTGAGGTTATCTCTGCTATTATTACAACAGAAGCTAGTAAAAACATTATACCTACATTCTATTATTCAAAAGCAGGTGGTAATTGGACAGCTTTAACAGTAGATGACGCAACACAAGGCTTTCAAAATAGTGGACTTATTAATTGGGAAGCTCCAGCAGATTGGACAAAGGATGATGAGGATTTAGATGGAAACGCTATTACAAACGCCTATTATGTAGCAATACAAAGAACAGTAGGTGGTACTATTCCAACCTTGCCAGTAGAGAGTTATTTCAAAACATACGCAGAACAAGGTGGAGATACTGGAATGAGAATTAGAGGGAATGGTGTTGTAAAATTACCTTATCTAACAGGTGCTCCAGCGAGTATGGAAAATGGTGATATGTGGATGGAGAGTGATGGATTACATATTTACTATGGAGGAGCAGAAAAAACAGTAGCAGGTGCTTAATAATTAATATAAATATATGAAGACACAACCATTCAATACACTCCAAGTGCCAATTAAAAAAGAACAGTATATAGAAAAAGACGGAGTGATTTATTCCTTGAAAAGAATAGGTACACAAGAAGAAATTGTGGCAAGATATAATAGTTTATATTCAAAGACTTTGCAGTTTGAAAATAATAGTATAGACCAAATGACAGAAATTGAAGACGCTTTGAAAATAAAAATTGATAACAAACCAAGTAAAAAATAATCCTATGGAACTAAACAAAATGTCAGACCTTGAATTGGCTTCAGTCCTTTCAAACGAACTACAAAACTTTAATAAAGCACAACAAGAAATGCAAGCTCGTGGACAAAATATAAGCTTAGTACAACAAGAGATAAACAAGCGTAATCAACCAAAGCCAAAAGCTGAGGGTAAAAAATAAGATATGAATAAAAAATTAGAAAAAATCTTAGAAGATAGCGAACCACAAGAAGAAATGCTTGGTGGTGGTTTTTCCAATAGGGGTTATATAAAACAATGGGTTATAAACGAAAATGTGATTGTTCCAAAAAATGGAGAAAGAATAGACATAAGCGATGGTCTTTCTGCTACATATACAGGTCCAGTACAACAATTATTAAACAAAGATTTTAATGATTGGAGTTTATCTGGAAGAACACCAGACGATTATGAGCTTATGAGTTTGGGTGGTTCAGTAGAGCGTTCAACAGACAAACACGCAGGAACTTACGCAGCAAAATTAACTATCAGTGCATTATACTCTGCGGGGTTTTATATTTCACCTTTGATGGGTAATTACACAACAGCTGTAGCAGGAAGTTTAGAAACATTACAAGCAAGGATTTATGCTAAAAGATTAACTGGAAGTCCAAATGTTGGTGTGCTTTATGGATGTGAAAATGGAGAAGATTCTTATAACTATAACTTTACTGGAGCAAGTGCTGGTACTTGGACAGTGACTACAGAAATGCCAACAGCTGACAATTTTGAAACATTAACAGCAACAGATTCTTATACACAATTAACAGGAACACAGGTAACAGTGCCAGAAGGTTATACAGATGGGTTTGTATATATTTTTGGTAGTTCTGCAAATAGTGGTGACACAATGGTAATTGACGATTATGAAGTACTAATTGAAGGTACTGACCAAGCAGTTAACGGAGACTTTGAAGCGTGGACAGATGTTGTTGGTCCTGATAGTTGGTTGACTGGAACAATAAATGATGATGGAGCAGGTATAATTACAGAAGAAACAACTATTGTAAATACAGGAACTTCATCAGTAAAGATGGCTGAT
>Ga0207997_1000819_pt1 | contig 15876 bp, 25 predicted proteins | sample AntAceMetag02UKN_FD_184777 | JGI IMG/M metagenome (GOLD analysis project Ga0207997, IMG submission 184777) | Saline lake microbial communities from Ace Lake, Antarctica - Antarctic Ace Lake Metagenome 02UKN (SPAdes) (version 2) | ecosystem: Environmental > Aquatic > Non-marine Saline and...
TCGACAGAGACCTACCCTCAAACACAAGCTCGCTCGCCAAACAGGCAAAAACGGGGCTTTGGGCTTTGCTGTTCAGCAAAGCCAGATTTAAGCAAACGGCTGGCAAGCGGTTTGCTACCAACTCAAAAGCGTAAAAAGGCTTTGCTCACTCGCAAAGCCCGCTTCGCTGTTTTTAGGCTTTTGGCGGGGCTTCGCCCCGCCCCTGTAAGCATTTTGGCAAAAACGTTTAAAATTAGCTTTTTTATTGCAACATTTAATATTAAGTTTATTATTGTTATTGAGCAGAAGTAAAAAAGCGGGAAAGTTAAGTTGTAAAGGAATTGTTTGAGCTTCTTTTTTGGTTTCTTTTTTGTTGAAGTTATTGTAGTTGATATAAAGCATTAAAAAAATTTTGAAGGGCAGAGCCCGGACAAGCGAACTTTCGCACAAAATCGCAAAAGCGGGTTTCTCAAAAACGAGCAAGAGGGGATGGCCCTATGGTGCTCCCCTGTCTAAATCTAAGTAGAGTGAAAACGTAGAATTAAAAGAATTGATCAGATTAAGAAAAAAGTAAAAGTGAGGGTTAGAAGTTATTCGTTTAACCGAATAATTTAAATATCTCGATGTTTTACTTTTAGGCATGAAAAGGAGGAAAAAATCAAAATATGGTAAAATCATCTGCTGACCGTCTTAACAAATATACTGCTAAGATTGTCGGTGACGTTGTAAAAAACCGAATTGACGCACAAAAAGATTTCATGGTTGCTAATGCGAGCTCTCACTTTGACGCTCTTGCAGCATTAGAGAATAAAGTCGCTGGTTATTGTGATGCGAATGGAATTAATGTAATGTTAAAACCCTTCTATATGTCTTTATGCCGAAAGGTTTACAAGTTGATGAATAAGCACACAGGAACTACGCTTTTAGCGGAAGTTTGTATTGCTGTTCAAGCTTGGGCTACTCGAGGATTAACAGAAGCTGATAGCATAGCTGTTATCTTAGAAGCTAATGGTTACGACGCATCGACTTGCACCTCTGCTTAAACGGTAGAGGAAAATTAACAAATTTTATTTTTTTATTTTTCAGTTTCCAAACAAAAGAGAGAAAATCATAAATGGGATGTTATCTAACAATCAAGAGCTCGCCATCGGGAGCTAAGGCTTATATTGGCGGAAGCTACAAAGGAAAAACACCCGTCGAAAATATCTATTTAATGGAAGGATCTCATAACATAAGGGTTGAAAAATCGGGATATATTTCATATCAAAATCTTAATTATAAAATATCATCAAAAGAATTATCAAAAACTCTTTCTGTGGATCTATCAAAAGAAGGAGAAGAAGAAGGAACACTACAAATTGAGAGTATTCCGTCGGGTGCAAAAATATATATCGACGGAAAAAACACGGGAGAAAAAACAAAAGAAACTTTTACAAAATCTCCGGGAAATTATGACATCGAATTAAAATTAGATGGTTACGAAGATGAAAGTTTTACTGAAAGAGTTAGAGAAGGAGAAGAAACGGCCACAAAAATAAGATTAACGCCAATACCGGGAAAACCCATAACCCAAATTTCAGTAAATTCAAAACCGGATGGGGCAGATGTTTATATTGACGGCGAATATTCCGGGAAGACACCAATAAGCACAGATGTTTTACCGGGGAATAGAAATGTTGAAGTTAGGCTTACGGGCTATGACACAATAACAGAAACTCTCGCCGTGAGCGAGGGAGAAATAGTTTTAAGATATTACAATCCTTACAAAATTGTCGTAGAAAAAACATGGTGGGAAAGATTTAAGGCATGGAGCGACACTTTTAAAAGTCCGTCCGCACCAAAAGAAGAAGATTATGCAAGCCGTTGGGAATATTTAAAGGCGTCGATGACTTGGAGCGAAGGAATTGAGGGCGTCGAGAGATTACCATTAATAGGGGATTTATTAGAAATGGAAGACACAGCCACGGAAAAAATGGGTTTTACTATCCCCGATTGGTTAAAGGAAGTTGAATTATTTTTAATATTTGGCCCTTTTATGACAGTAGGAGCGACGGGGGTTATAGATACACTTACGGAAACAAACGCCGCCAAATTATCGGCTACGGTGGGAACTCCGAGAACTATTGCAGCAATTACAAAGATGATCAAATTGCACCCGGAACAAGCGGCTAAATATTTATCAAAGTTTCCGCAACCTGTTAGGGAAGCAGTAATCTCGGGATTATACGAAAGCCCGGAAGGAAGAATTGCGATCGTGACCATGAGCAAGATGGGATATTTCAAAATGTTAGGGCCGTGGTGGACGTCGAATATAGCTCCATTCACAGCTAAGGATCTTCTAAAACCGAAAACTATTATTTGGGGTATGGCCGGAATTTTAGGAATAATAAGCACCGCTTACGGTATTGCTTTCGGAACGGAATGGTTTGCGAAAGAAGGACTTATCGAACAATTTTCAATCCCTCTATCTGATAGAATGAGAGATTGGAGATTTGAAAAAGATCCCGAAATAAAGAAAAGAATTGATCAAGATATTATAAATTTAGAAGCTGCTATCCCAAAAGCAGAAAGTTTAATTAAATCAGTTGCATGGCTTTGGCCTTTTACTAAAGATGCGTGGTATGCCTATGTTGAAGGAGCATACTTTGAGTTAGAGCAATTTAAAGCAGAGCTTAAAGCAGCCATAGCTCCCGAACTTCCCGAGGAAATAGTAACTTATGTTCGAGATATTATTGACGGAGATACTATCGATGTGAGCACAACAATCGAGGGAAGTTTAGAAAAATTACCTCAATACAAAAATACAGGTCACGCAAGAGTAAGGATGGTTGGTCTTGATACGCCGGAAATGAGCGGGAAAAAAGGGGATGTTCACGACGACGAAGGAAATTTAATAAATGTGGGCGGAGAATGGGCGGACGCAGCAAAAGAGAATTTATATATTTTAGATGATAAAAAAGTAACCTTGTATATAGATCCGGAAAGTGCGATAGATCCTTTTGGAAGAATATTGGCTGTTGTAAAATATCAAGGAGAAGACATTAATCTAAAACAAATTAAACAAGGATTAGGGAGTGCATATTTTAGGGAAGATTTTGAAACGAATAAATATGCAGATGAAAACTTATATAAAGAAGAAACTCTTAAAGCAAAGGATGATGGAACGGGAATGTGGAAAATGGTAGCTATGGCAGACTTCAAAATAAATATAACGTCAGAGCCATCGAACGCTAAGCTTTTTTTAGACGAGGTTGCACTACATCATAATACGCCGAGCGACGAAATCGAGTTAGAGGATGTTATGGATTTATTCACAGAGGGAGAACATACTTTAAGAGCGGAAAAGTCGGGGATGGTAGTAGAAAAAGTGATAAATATTACAATCGGCGACAACGGAACAATACATTTAATTTTGGAAACGATCGGATTACCCCCAACAGAGCCACCGGTTACGCCACCCCCAACAGAGCCACCGGTTACGCCACCGGCAGAGGGAGAGATTATTTTTACTATAACATCAACTCCTAAAAACGCAAAACTTTATCTTGATGAAGTTGCCCTTCATCATAACACTCCATCAGACGAAATCGAATGTAAAGACGTGATAAATTTATTTACAGAGGGCATCCATAAAATAAGAGCGACAAAAGGCGGATATGCAGCAGAGGAAACATTTTCATTAATTAAAGGCACAAGAAAAATAATAGATCTAACATTAGGCGGGATGGTAACGCCGACGGTTACGCCACCCGTTACGCCACCGGTTACACCAATAGATGATCAAAGTGTATTAATTAAAAACCTTTACGATCAGATTACAGCTCTAAACTCAACTATCGAAAATTTGAATGTCACGATCGCAAACTTACAAGGCCAAACTCCTCCACCAGTTACGCCACCCGAGCCACCAACTCCACCGATTACAGAGGGAAGGTTTGAGCAATCATGGACGCCCGGAGAATTGCCAAAGGATGACAAAAGTAAAGCAATAACAACAAGTATGAGATATGATATTAATAACGACGGAATATACTCTAATTTTAATTTTGATTATAGAGGATCGAGCACGGCCGCTTATGGAACGAAAATCGGGGAAACAGAAGAAGGATGGGATATTTTTTTGTATAAAGATAGGCTTTATGTCTATACAGGACTAATCGCAAAGGGGTTTAAAGTTTATTATCGATATAAAAGGAGTTTAGGATAAGAGGAGATGGCCGCTTTTGTTAATATAGTGGGCTATCCCGCCGGAGCGAAAGTTTTTATTGATAATATCGAAGTTGGAACGGCACCAATTTATTATTATATGTTGAAATGGGGAAAATATAGGATAGTCGTCGAGAAAGAGGGTTATTTGCCGGAGATAAGGGAAGAGTTTACTATTTTCTCGTCGGAGAGAAAGAAAACGATAACTTATAATTTAAGCAAAATCGGAGCTCCCGAATTTGGGGGTGGATAAATGCCAGAGATCAACTCAATACCTTATGAAAATGCAGAAGATTTAAAGATTTTTTTATTTGACAACTTTTATTCAACGGAGCATATCGAAAACTTGGCACTCATAACAGGTTTTCTCTACAATAAAATATCAAAAATGACTTTATCGACGGGGGTAACTCAAAACTCGGTATGTATGACGAATTATGACGAAGCAAATTTCAACCCGCTTTATGCCGAAGCAGTTTGGAAATGTTTTGTTAATTCTATGGATGATCACTTTGCTTTTTGGGGGTTTAAAGAAACTTTGACAGAGCCGACTTTTGACATGACCGAAAGCCACTCGGGATTTATGATTGAAGACGGGAAAATTTATGCGAGCGTTGCGGACGGAACGGAACAGCAAAGAGTAGAGCTTATTGGCATTGATGCAAGGAGAGTTGAAAATTATAAAATATCATATAATCGATTTTTTGTCCAACCACTCCCGGCAGTAGAGGAACAACTTGGACTTCCCGGAGTATTGACAACTTTTCCTTCAATTAAAAGGGAATGGGTGGAGATGACGCAATTAACAAATTACCCGCCATTAAATTCCGTTCACTACATAGTTCAATATATTAAAAACTCAATAAATGCAGATAAAAGAATAACTTTCAATAAATTTATATATAGAGAGGTCTATGCTGATTAATGGAATTAGATCGTTTCGGATTTGAAATAAATGAAAGAACGAGTGATTGGTTATCTTATTTCACAACTTATCCTCACTCTGTTCCGGCAAGTGCGAGGGAGTTTTAAAAGATGGTTAATGACATGAAAGTTGAGCTGGGGGGGATAAAAGAAGGAATGAGTGGAAACCCCGTTTATGAATATATTAAAAAAGAGGATATTCAGGCCGCTTTTCGTGATGCTTTGGTTTCATCGTTCGCAGAAATCACGGCAAGAATAGATACTTTGATAAGTTTATATTCGGCAACAGCCCCGGCGAGCCTTTGGGTGTGGGATCACACGAGCCGGTGGGATTATGATAAGTGGTGGTAAGGTTTAAATAAAGTAAAAACATTGAATAATCAAGATGGTAACAAAAGAGGAAATATCGGCAAGGCTTGCTAAGGCAAGAGAGCCTATAAAAACTATGGAAAAAGAAATCGAAAATCCCGTTATCGATGAAGAAACCTCCGACGAGGAAGGCTCTGTTATTGATGATGAAAAAGAAGAAGATTAAAACTCATAAATAAAATATGGCGACAAGACATAAGAAAATAGTTGAAACTTTAGAGGTCGGGAGTTCAACGGATTGGAATGATGATCATACGGCAGATTATACTTCTAAGAAAACTCATAAATGCTTTATGATTGGGTCAAATTTAGGGGCACATTGGGATTTTGCTCAAACAACAGCGGCCGCAAATCCTTCTCTGGAATTTATTGATCATCACGAGATAGCGGAAATTGATAGTTTAGTTGCAGGCCCAACAATAACAAGTATGCGACATGAATTTTCGGCGGCGGCGGGAAATATAACACATATCAACGACAGCCCGACGATGATAACGAGAGTTTGGATCGTTGCTTATGACGCAGCGACGGAATGTGCGGAGTGGGGATTATTTGAAAGTTCAGAGACGCCGTTTACAGCAAATCAAGATGGGGCTTATTTTAGACTTGATACTGACGCTCTTTATGCTGTGACCGGATCGGGAGCAGCGGAAAGAGCGACAGACATTACGCCGGCTTTAGGAGTGCCGGAATTTGCTCAGTATGTAATCGAACTCACAGCAACAGAATGTAAGTTTTATATTGATGATAGAGAAACGCCGGTAGCAACACATTTATTAACTCTCCCCGATAGCGACCTAACAATGAAATACTCAACTCAAACGGCGGGGGCTATTCAAACGGAAATTCGGACGGATGCGATTTGTTTGGAGAGAAATGTTTACAAAGGGTAAAAAATGGAAAGAGATAAAAAAGGCAAATTCAAGAAAGCAAACCCATTTAGTAAGAACAAACACGAAATTTTATATAATTTAATAAATTCCTTATTGTCGGGGGCATTAGTTTTCTTGGGGGCTATTGTCGACGGGAAATTAACAAAAGAGGAGATCGGTTTATCGATGGGAGCGGCCGGAGTTGTTGCATTTATTAAATTTAAAGAATATTGGGATGGAGAAAAGAAAGAATACACATCAAATATTTTTAATTGGATCTAAGAAATGGGGATATTTCATAACGCTGTTAAGACAAGTCATAGTAAAGGATTGGCGACGGAGTGGAATGATGATCATAAAGTAGAAGGTAATCTTGATTTTAGGCATTATGCTGCTGTAAATATGGTTGTAGAAAATAGAACTGATTGGCCGGCAGGCCCCGCCGAAGGGCGAGTTATTTATAGAACAGATCAACATTCTTTTTATGTTTGGAACGGAACAATATGGGTAAGCATGACAGGCCCCGCTACTGTTGTCGTCGCTATTGATGGCTCAGGCGATACTACGGATATTCAAGAGGGGATCGATATGTTGCCGGCGGAGGGTGGAGTTGTTTATATTAAAGAAGGAACTTATACTTTATTGGCGAGTTTAGAAATTACAACAAACAACGTTTCTTTAATAGGGGCGGGAAAATGCACAATAATAACGACATTGTTGGCAATAGATATATTAAGCATTTCTTCGGCATCAAACTTTTATATATCTCAAATTCAATTCGACGGAAACGATTGGGCTACAAATTGCATACATTTAGAAACTGCAACACAGGGGAGTATATCACAATGTCTTTTTTCCGACGCTGTGGACAACGAGATATGGTTAGATGATGATTGCGATTATAATTTAATAGAAAATAACCATATAGGGCACGGGGCGGATTATGGAATATTGGGAACTACCTCTATTCATTGTGTTATCGATGGGAACTGGTTTGGAGGAGCAGATTTAGAAACGATACACTTAGGACTTTGCCAAAATAGCATTATTTCAGACAATACTTTTTGGGGAGTGGCGGAAAGCAAGTCTATTTACATCGACGACGGAAAAGGAACACAAATAACGGGGAATACTATGACATCTGTTGAATTGGGAATTGAAGTTTACGACAGTTATCATATATCAATTTCAGCGAACACCATGATCTCAAACTTAGCAACAAAGGGAATTTATATTCGTGAATGTGAAAAAATATCCATAATGGGGAATACTATACAAGCTCCGGGGGCAGAAGGAATTTATTTATTAGACAGTAAGTATTCGGCAATAACGGGAAACACGATCTCGGACGCATGGAACGAAGCTGTAAAGATTGAAAGTTGCTCACACATAGCAATAAGCGGAGAAAGTCACGAGAATTGTGGAGTAAATGGAACGGCAGACACAGCTTTAACAGACGACGGAGCGAATTGGACGACAAGGTGCTCAGTTACCGGATGTAATATTTTTGGAGTTGGGGCGACGTATGATTGGGCGATAGAAGAAAATAATGCGAATGATGATTATAATAATATAATCGCTAACAGCATAATAGCGGGAACGGCCGGACAAACAAGAATACAAGGGGCTAACACAGAGGAAGGACATAATATTTAAAATGGGAAAACACACAGGATTTACAGCGGGATCAAGTATTGACATGGATAGTAAGAGCCTTATTAATCTCCCCGCTCCTGTAAATCCAAATGATGCGGCACGACTAACAGATGTAAGCGGGGGCGTAACAGACGCTCAATACGTAACTCTTGCTTTAGATGGAGACCTTTCAGCAGAGAGGGTTTTAACGATGGGAGAGGGTTTGGATATGGCAGATGGCGGAGCAAACTCGACGATAACAATAAGCGGGGAAGATGCAACTGACGCAAATAAAGGAATAGCAAGTTTTAATACAGATGATTTTACTGTGGCGGCGGGTGCTGTGAGTTTGAAAAATAAAACTTCTTATTTATCAATCCCGGGAGTGGGATTTAGTAACGGATCTTCTAAAACACAATGGGAATACACAGCAACAGGGGGTTTAGAATTAGGAACGGGAGATTGTGCAGCCGCACCGGTATTCTTGCCTAATGGAGCAGTTATCACGGGAGCGATTGTTTATGCAAATGTATCGACGGAGAATTGGACTTTAAATAGAATAACTTTATCAACGGGAGCTTCGTCACAATTAGCGACGGCAACCTTAAACACGGAGGACGTAACAATAACAAACGGAACGGTTGATAATTCGACTTATGCGTATTATCTTAGCACGGATGTAATGGACGGCTCAGATATATTTTACGGAGCGAGAATAAAATACACAACGGATTACGACTAAACTCTAACCTATATACTACAATATATATATTATAAAATGTAAAGACTTATAAAGATGTCTTGACAAGTATATATATGAAATGTAAGGAGGTTATAAGAGAGAAGATGACGAAAATATTAGTTTCAAAAAAACTAACAAAATTCGGGAATGGGTATTATGTTCTTATTCCAAGATCAATTTTAACAGAATGGGCGGGAAGATTAAAAGTAAAAATTGTTAAAGTCGTTCAACTGAAAGAGAAAAGGGGATATGTAGAAATCAAACCTCTTAAAGAAAAATAAATCATGGCACCGAAAGAAGCAACAAACGAAGAAATTACGAAAGCAATTGATAAGATTTTCGAGAGATTAGATCAATTAGAAAACAATATCGATTTAAGATTTGGAAGGCTGAAAGAAGCGATAGTCGGCTACATAAACTTAGGCTCTGAAATGGCGAAGGGATCCGTTGTAAATACTCTGAAATCGATTTAGATGGTAAAAGAACAAATATATGTCGAGGGAATTGACGTAAGAAAATCGAAACAATCGGGGGATGAATTTTATGTTGTGAAATCGAATAAGGGGGATCTGTCGTGTTTTGAGAAAAACATAATGGAAAAGTTAGATCCTTGCATGAGAAAAACAATCGAAGTCGAAATTGTCGAAGCCGGGAAATATAAAAACATTAGAGATTTTTATGGAATTGTTGAAAATGCGACCGCACCGGAAGCAAAGCCGGCAGAAAAGGAAGAAGGAAAAGCGGGGGCTAAGATTGAAATGCTTGTCAGTTATGCGAAGGATCTTGTTATTGCCGGGAAAGAGGAAACTATGGAGAAGGCAATTACTTCGGTATTTGGAGCTTACAGGGAAATCTCTAAACAACTTTAAACGATGACAAAGAAGAAACCACAGCCACAGGCTCCACCCGTTGATGAATGGACTACGAAAGAGTGGGAAATTGCTTACGGGAATAAATGCAAAGAATTAATCTTAATGCGAGACCACATGAAACAGGCACTCCAACATCTTACAAAAGCGATTTAGATGGCAGAAGAAATCGAAAACACACAAGAGGAAACAATCCAACAAAGAAGCAGCGTGAAGGTTAGTAAAAACTCACGGGGTTATAATTGGGAAGTGAAAGTTTACGACGACGACGTAGAGAAAGCTTTAAGTGAGACGATCCGGATTGAGTTAGAATGTCAGAAGAAATACGGACAACCAACAGCATAATCTAAAACTTAATTTTTTTATGCTCTTTATTTTTTGAGAGCAATTTTTTTATAATTTAAAACTCCCAAGAAGGAGCGGGTGTAATGACTTTGGGTTTATCATCTTTACAGACTTCTACACCCATCGCATAATTTCCAAACTCGGGGAGCCATAAATCAACCATTTCAACGGCCTGTTCTTTTCCCCATGCAATAATTCGAGCCCCGGAAGCGTGGAGATGTGTGCACCAAATATTAAAATTAGCGTAGATAGCATGGCCTTGTAATCTCATGTTCCGGGTAAACAACATATCGAGAGCCCATATTGGCGGATTAATTTTATAGGGGTCGAAACCTTTAAGGCCGGAGAAAAACTCTTTTGTTCGAGCTGCAAAGCAATAAACCCCGGAGCAAGTTATTGGTTTTACGCCTTGCGTTTCGGGATCAAGAGAATGTCTTTCGAGGATTTTGTTTTTGCCACCGCACGGGCAGACTTTCATTTGATGAACGCCAAGCCGAACAGGGAGCCAAGGGATAGCATTACGGCTCGTTTCAATTCCGGTAACATAGGCAGCATCGAGATTTTGTTTTAAATCACGAAAGAGAACGGTAAAAGCATCGGCAGGGGCGACGGTGTCGTCTTCAAGCTGGAAAAAATAATCTGTATGGATGTGGTTAGGTAGATCTTTCCACATTTCCCAAATATTAGAAGTTTTGCTTTCTGTAAAAAGTCGGTTAGACAAACCGTCACTATGATACTTACAAGGAAGATAATTTTTATAGAGACGGACTGACAAGTAACTATCAGACAGCCCTTCGACAACGGGGATTAAATCCGCTTCTAATTGTTTGTCGTCAGTATTATCGTAAACTATGAGATGAACTTTTTTGCGAGGGATTTCCATTTGCTCTAAAGCTTTAAAAAATATTGGAATGAAAAACCGACGGGAAAAGGAACAAACGAGGGTAACGCCTTTATTTTTTGTTTTATCGTCGATAGTATTAATTATATATTTTCCTTCCATGTTAAATTTTCTTAACCCAATAGCCGTATTCGTTTCTCGGCGGGTAATCTTCTTCTTTAGTTAGGGATAGTTTAGATTTAAAAATTAAATCTTTCCAAACATAAGGACGAAAACAAGAGAGATGATAAAACTCTTTTTGCATGATGTCGCTGTAAGGCATCCAAAGCAAAGCTTCGCCGTTGATTTTGAGAACTCGTCGAATTTCTTTAAGAGCAATCATCGGAGCAACGCAATGTTCGAGGACATGAGAGCAATAAACATAATCGAACGAACTATCCTCAAAAGGTAGAGAATGTAAATCGCAAATAATCGGCTCACCGACACGGATTTCTCTTTTGCTTTTAATTGTGGAAGTGATATTTTGAAAACCTAAATGACGAAGCCAAGAACTTTCGTGAGAGAAAGCATCGCCAACAATTAAGAGTTTTTTATCTTTATAGAAGTCGGGAATTTGAAGACGTCGTTTTGTGATGTCTTTGATTTTTGGAACTTCCTTAATATCTCCCATCGGAAAAGAGTTGTGAAAATCGTCTATGGGGTTATTTGTCATGATTTGCTTGAAGTTTAAGCTTTTTATAAATGTATTGTCTAACGCCGTATCGCTTTTGTGTTTGCAAGCCTGCTCGATTAGTGATATTGTCAGAATGTTCCCGGCACTCCAAAGCGTGCCCGGGCAAATAAGCGAACTTAAAACCGGCCATGATTAGTTGCCCCCAAAAATCCACATCAACAGAGCAATCCCATTTTTGCTCAATCACGGGATCATATCGAATTTTGTTTTTTCTGAAAAGGCCGGTGCCGGTTGAGATCTTGAAATAATCTTTTGTTGGAACGAATAAAGTGAGGATTGAACTGATGGAATTATAAGGCTTCTTTAAATTCTCAATCAAAACTTTTTTCATGTCGAAATCGATTGGGGTGCCTTTTCGGATATCGGGTTTAAATCCGGGCGAAGATTTGATTTTGGGATTTTCTAAAATGTGAGAGGTAGTTCGAACAAGGTCACCATAAACGAGATCAACTCCGGGATTAGCTTCTAAAAATTCAACGTGCCGGGAAATTACACCGGGAGAGAGGGCGTCATCACTATCGAGTAATTGAATATATTTGCCGTGAGCTTGATCAAGGCCAAAATTACGAGTGGAACATTGACCGGTATGTTTGGATAGAAGAAAGAAAAAAACGTCGGGAAGGGTGCTTAAAAGCTCTCGTGAGCCATCTGTGGAGCCGTCATCGACCACTATAACCTCAATATTCGGGTAATTTTGAGAAAAAACAGAATTTAAGGCAGTTCTTATCATGTGAGCCCTATTCCACGACGGAATTACAACACTAACAAGTGGAAATTTCTTTGAGTTTTCGTTCTGCATCTTCCGCACGAGCTCGCCATTTCTGGCGGGAAAGTGCAAGCTCCTCTATTTTAATTAATGATTTTACAAACGCTTCTTCTAATTTTGGGAGATCCTTAATTGTGAGAAAACAACTTTTACTAAAGAGATCCCATGTCTTTTTAAGTCGAATTTCTGCCATTGATTTCTCCATTATTTTTTAACACCTCTTTTTTTTATTCTCTTGATCTCTTTTACTTGTTGGGATCGAACAAATTTACTCCGGGATGGTGCGATTAATTTGGCGAGTTCTTGCGGATTGTTTTTAACCTTACCAAATTGTTGCCAAGCAATACGCTCGGGAAAAACAAGACGAAGTAATTTGAGTTTTTGTGCATCCGTTAATCGATTAGGCCAAAAATGGACGGTGTGATGACAGAGATGGCAAAGGCCGGCCGTGATTTCGGGAGCGTAAGAAAGATGATGGGCTTCGATTTTTTCAAACCATTTTTCGCAAAGAAAACAGCCGCCGGGCTTGCCGGATGTTATGAAACGGACAATATTGGAATTTTTGCGGGAGCCGGGAAAGTCTTTAACCATAAGATTTTGAAGAAGGGATAAGTTATAAATGTTTTGAGTTGAGCAATAGAAAGAAATATAAATTTTAAAAACCTTGATTGAGGGATGGGAAGAATAGAAAGATATGATGCGAAGATGACCGGCGATATTTTGAAGAAAAGATACGACGACACGAAACAAATAGCAATTGACAACAAGGCACCATCAGCAAAGAGAGAAGTTGAGATTGAGATAAAAGTCAAAGGGGTGTGCAACGGAGAGCCAAGCATTTATCATCATTATTATATGGTTTTTGGGAAAGAGTTAGTGAAAAATAAAACCGAGCAAGAGTGGGGAATAACTTTTGACAAATGGCAGACGAGAGGACTATCACCGCAAATTTTAAATAATCTTAGTATCTTATTAGTGGGATATAATCAAATTGGAGAAGTTTGTTTATTCGATGTTGGTAAATTTGATGTCAATGTCTTTGGTTAAAAAATGGTAATAAAACATAGTGCGGTTGTAGCCCCAAACGATATTGTGGCGAGTGCCGGTTGGAACGCAAATCACACCGGAAGCTTAAATCACGGAACGGAATTAACGAACGTAACGACAGACCAACATCATCCTCAAATCCACGATGCAGCATCTCATTCTGACATAGCTTCGACGGGGGCGAATATTGACGACGCTGTTACAAAGAAACACACGGCGGGAACAGATCCAAACGACCACGCAGAAAGCCATAATATTGCTTCACATTCTGACACAACAGCGACGGGAACAGAACTTAATACTTTAACAGACAACAGCGTCGCTAATACTTTACACAGGCATTCTGAATTAGTCGCAAGTGATGGAGCCCCTGACCCTGCTTTGAGTGTTGACGCTACTGGCAACGTCGGCATCGGAACGACGGCTCCGGGAACTTTGTTGGATATTTCTGCTGCAGCACCAATATTAAGAATTACTGACACAACAACTGGAAAACATGATTATGGAGAGGTATTTGGAACACTTCAATGGTATAGTCCAGACACAATAAATACTCCGGGTATTCAAGCATATATTAGAGCAGCACATTTAAGAACAGGAACAGGACACACTTATGCTGATGCTGGTTTGGAGTTTGGAGTAGGTAATACTGCGGTAGCGTCAACAAAAATGGTGTTGACAAATACAGGCAACGTCGGCATCGGAACGACGAATCCAAAATCTAAACTCCATGTTGTAGGACTTCCAATTTATGCAAACAACGCAGCAGCGATAACAGGCGGACTAACAGCAGGAGCATTTTATAGAACAGGGGCAGACCCCGACCCTGTTTGTGTTGTTCATTAGTTTTATAAACTTTGATTTCTTATAATTATTATAGTAGTGTCTGGATAAAAAGGGCTACTTAGAGAACTTCGGTTTTTTTTTGGGGGAATATCCTCCCCCTCTTTTATTTTGTTATGTAACTTGGCTCGGTTTGAAAAAGCTTAGCAAAGGCTTTAAAAAATTTCACCCTACGGGCCGGCTTATTGCTCGCCAGCCAGTGCGAGCACGGGGCTTCGCAAACGCCTAAAATTAATTAAATCTTTCCACGCAAGATGGCAGAGGTCGAAGCAAGCTTCTCCGCTCGCCATTTTTCAGCCCTTCTTAAAGTCGCCTTCTCTCTCGCTTCGGAGCGAAGGCTCTAAACTAAATTAAGGGAGATATAAAAAATGGTAATTGGAACGTTTTGCGGAACAAAGGCAGGCAAAGGTTTTAAGATAATTATTAACGGAACTTGGTTATACACATCTAAAGTTGAATTGTATAAAGTTTTACAGAATAAATCTAAAGCTTGTGTTTTTAGAAGTATCTGATAAAGAAAGAGAGTGTAGCGAGTAGGCCACTCGACAAATGGCCAATTAAGAAATAAATTAAACATGGGGGTAAAAAAATGGAAAAAGAAATCATCGTGGAAAATTCTGTCGGTTGTGTAATTAAGGGAATTGATAAAAAAGATATTCCGGGATTTGAAAAAGCTGGATGGAAAGTTAAAGATGAATGAAGAAATGTTTTGGCAGAAGATAATGTATATGTTTCGGAAGCATTTAGAGTTTTTGAGATGGGAAGCTTTACAGAGGGGAGAATGGGTTGAGTGTGAGGATTAGTCGCCCTAAGCGACTTTTTTTTATGCTGTTAATAGCCGAGAAATTTAATTTTCTTGTAAAGTTCGGCCGTGTCTAAGCCGCCAAATAAAACCAATGCGGTAAGGGGAAACTCCAAAGCCCAAACTTTAAGCTTTTCTTCGTATACTTCTTGTTGCCAATTATTTATCATCATCCAACATCACATCAAGATATTCTCTTGCAGTTCTGTGAGAAATACCCCATCGTTTCATAAGTTTAATTATTATTTTGGAGTTGTCGGAATGGACCAATAGATCCATGCTTTCTTTAATTCTTTCTAATCTATCCATGGATATATATGTGTGTGTGTCTATTTAAATCTTTCTATTAAGGACGCTGTTTAAAAAAAGTTTGCGAAATGACCTTTTTTAACGCTCTCCCAACTAAGCGTAAGCTGCGGTTAGTTCAAAAAAAAGAGGGCTAAGCTTTTTAGTAACAAGCTAAGGCAATCTAATTTATACAACACACACACGGTTTAATAAAGAGGAATTAATTGTTGGTGCAATCTCGAGGTTTTTAATGAGTCGAGAATTTACAGAAGATACATTACAACAAATACAAAACCCCTATCTGATTAATAAAGTCAAGCACAAAAACTCTCTCCTCATTAATTTTCATCATGGAAAAGGGGGAATGTTCTTTAAATATATTTCGTTAGTTTTGGGATGTAAGAACGGATTTGAAAATAGTTCGTTCGATTATGAATGTGCGAACGGATTTAATATTCGTTTAACCGAATAACTCAAAGTCTCACTTATTGAGTTGATTGGAATTAAATTGTCCACTAAAGAATACATGGTTTTAGTTATTCGGTATACCGATTAACTTATTGAGTTGATTGGAATTAAATTGTCCATCGAACTAAAAAATGCTTTATATCGACA
>Ga0207997_1000821_pt1 | contig 15853 bp, 20 predicted proteins | sample AntAceMetag02UKN_FD_184777 | JGI IMG/M metagenome (GOLD analysis project Ga0207997, IMG submission 184777) | Saline lake microbial communities from Ace Lake, Antarctica - Antarctic Ace Lake Metagenome 02UKN (SPAdes) (version 2) | ecosystem: Environmental > Aquatic > Non-marine Saline and...
ACCATAGGGGGTTATCTTAATCTTAACATCCTTACTTCTGCTGAAGGCCTTAACCTTCCTAAAACCATAAGGGGTGGTCTTTATCTTGCCAGCCTTACTTCTACTGAAGGCCTTAACCTTCCTGAAACCATAGGGGGTAATCTTGATCTTAACAGCCTTACTTCTACTGAAGGCCTTAACCTTCCTGAAACCATAGGGGGTTATCTTAATCTTAACATCCTTACTTCTGCTGAAGGCCTTAACCTTCCTAAAACCATAGGGGGTGATCTTTATCTTAACAGCCTTACTTCTGCTGAAGGCCTTAACCTTCCTAAAACCATAGGGGGTGATCTTGATCTTAACAGCCTTACTTCTGCTGAAGGCCTTAACCTTCCTGAAACCATAGGGGGTTATCTTAATCTTAACAGCCTTACTTCTGCTGAAGGCCTTAACCTTCCTGAAACCATAGGGGGTTATCTTAATCTTAACATCCTTACTTCTGCTGAAAAAGAGAAGATACTACTTCAATATCCTAAATTAAACATTATATTTATTTGAAACAGATTCTAATAGTTCTGCCAAATGACGGACAGGTTGTTTGTCGAGAAGAAAAATGGCTACTGTGATTATCCTACAACAAGTAATAATTCTTTCACTTGTTTTTCTATAACTTCAGGATATTTAACAGAATCTACCCACTTAAAAGTTCGAAAATCGTCCCACTTGGGGACCCTTAATTAAAAAGCAAGGTAATTCCTCGCTTTTTAGGTTGATAAAATTGCAAAACAAGCTATAATTAAATTAAATTGAGACAGTGTAAGACAACAGTTGTTTAGCTATCCAGGTTCCCACATCGTCCCATTGCCGAGCTAATGGTTAAAATTACTATATACTATACATATAAATATATGTTATTTAAAATTAATTTTAAAATTTTTGATTTTGATGGGTTGATTAATTCCGTTAATGAATTAGTCAACAATCATAATATGAAAAATATTAAATTTTTTCCGAAACAACATGAGGATTTATTCGATGAATTCCAATTAACACACTTAGGCGATCTTAACAACAAAAAAGGTTTTATGTGGGCCTGGAAAAAAGTACAGGACAGGGTTAGACAAGTCAGTTTTAATTTGTTTACGGTGGATAAATCTAAACAAATAATTATGTCTATAGATTTAGATGACAAATCTATTTTATTAAATAAAACTAAGGGAATATCTTCTGTAGAAGTTGAGGTAATTTTTAAAAATAATATGGTTTTTACAAAAGAATTGTCTTTAGAAAAAAACAAGAAGGTAAATAAAAAACTAAAAAAAGAAAGCTTTTTATATAAATTTTTCTGGGGATTTATTATATTAATATTAGTTGGGTTAATAGTTAATTATTTTCTCTTCAAGTTTGGTTGGAATTAGTTATTAGAAATAAATACAGTCAAATTTTCTTTTATCCAGGTTTCCATATCGTCTCATTGCTAGAGCCAACCTTCAAAATTATTATTTTGTTGTCCTGAATAAAAAAATTTTATGAACGAACAAAATTGGGGAAAGTATATAAAAGAAATAGAAAATAAGATAAAGAAGTTGAAGAAAGAAAAAAACTATATAGAAATCATTTTTTGGTTTTCTAATATTTTAGAAGTTGAACTCAAAGATTTAATTATTAAACATCAGAAAGCCGTAGAATTTATTTGTAAAAGAGAAAAATTAAAATTTAAAAGATTTACTAAGAAGGAATTAGAAAAATTAACATTAGGACAATTAAAGGATAGGGCGGAAATATTTGTGAAAAAAGATATTATTAAAGAAATAACCAAATTTAATGAATTAAGAAAAAAGGTGGTTCATGGGCTTTTTTCTTGTCAAATAAATAGTCTTAGAGAAGAGGCAATCAAATTTTTACCCCGCTTTTGGAGATTAACAGAAAATTTGGTAGATATAGAAATCGCCATTACAAAAATTTTGGGTAAATATAAAACAAGGAGGATAATAGAAAAATTTAAAAAATAGAGAAAAATTTAAAATCCATTATCAAATTGATTTTAAACCGAAAGAATTTAAGGTATTATGATAGCTAAAATAAAGCGTCATTGGTTAGTTTGCGTAAACAATTGTAAGCATTCAAAAATTAATTTTTTATTTCAAACAATTAATTTTAGTTTGCTATTGTTATTTTTTTGGTGTATATTACCAAGGTATATGAATATTTCTATCCTTGGAACTTCATTCGATGGAAATATAGGAACATTATTTGGAGGATTTGTCGGACAATTTATATTGTGGACCATAAGCCTTTTTTTACCATTCAAGAGGATTTTTGAGACAACCTTTATAATAACGATAATGCTTAGTTGTTTATTTATATTTATCTTTCTGTTTACTTCGTTAAGCGTCAAACAGTTTAAAATTATAGTACAAGAATTTTCATTTAAGTTTAGTAAAAAGGATTTTTAATAGAAATAATGTCAACAATAAAGGAAAATTTAATTACATTAGGAATAGGAACGATTGGGATGTGTTTTGTAATTGGGGTAATAATTTTATCTAATTATTTATTAAGAGAGCCCTCAGAGATAAGTATTCAGCCTGAATTTAATAAAGAACAGATAGAAAAACTTAAAACAAAAGAAGAAATTGTTCAAATTGAGTATGAAAAGATATTCAAAAATTATGAAGAACTTGATAAAGTTGATATTTATAAAAATGGACTAGTTACTCCAATTAGCTTAATTCAGGCATGCAAAAAGGATGAAAAAGATCAACAAAAATGTAATAAAGAAATCGCAAAAATCACTAAAATTTTAATAACTAAGCCACAAATTGAAGAAGCTTATCTATATATTAAAGCAGGGGCATCTAGGGGAAATAATCCTTTAGGGAATTTAACGGGATATGATTCTATATATTTTTATATAGATGATGCTACAAATTATGGTGGGCATCTTTTAAGGTCGCAAGCTGTTTGGTCTCGAATAAACACAGACAATACAGAATTATTGTTTAATTTAAGCAAACTACCGTTTACTATTTTGCCATATAATGATTTAGTAGAACCAACTAGAATTTCTAATGTGATAGATGTGCTTAATTACGTAGATTTAGATGCTTCCGAAGATTCAAATAAACATTTCATAGGTTCGTTTATTTCTACATTGGGTTACGGAAAAATACTTAAATTAAAGATAGGATATAAAGGTGGAACGATAGGGTTAAAAACTACGGAAAAAAAATAGAAGAATAATTATTTATTAAATGGAATTAATAGAAGCACTCTTTATCCAGGTTCCCACATCGTTCCATTGCCGAGTTTTTATTTGATAAAAAAAATATAAGTAAAAAATAATTTAAAGTAATATCATGAAAAAAAGCATTTTGATTGTAGATGGGTTGTTAATAACAGCCTTTATACTAATGCTAGTATCAAAGGTTTTTAGTCTACATTTTGCAAAGTTCATTCAGCCAATCTTTTTTATTCTTATTATCATCCACATTATTCAGCATTGGAAAGTCATTATCTATTCACTTAAGGGGTTAAAAAAGAATAATAAATAAATATATGAAAATAGCAATAATTGCGGACATTCATGATAACGCTCATAATTTAGTTTTAGCGTTAAAAAAGATTTATAGTTACAAAGATGTTGAGAAAATTATATTCCTAGGAGATTTTGCCGGTGCGGCCATTGCCGGACTTTTATGTTCATCTACTGTTCCTGTTTTTGCCATTTGGGGGAATAATGACGGAGACAAGGCATTAATTTCAAAGTTTGCTTATAAAGAAGGTAGTAATTTAGAGGTTGGATTTGATGTTTTTGATATGATAGAAATGGATAATCGAAAGATTTTTTTAACCCATTATCCTATATTAGCTAAACCAATGGCTAAATCTGGAGAGTTTGATGCTATTTTTTATGGACATAATCATTTAATGAAGAAAGAAATGATTGGAAAATGTCTTGTTTTAAATCCAGGAGAAATTGGAGCTTATAAAACTGGGAAGGCTCATTTTGCCATTTATGATACTAAGACAAATGGTGCAGAAGTTATTGAAGTAGAGAACGCCATTACAACAAATACAAAAGAATCACAAAAAGTGTTTAAAGAGATTGAATACGAGTTTAATAAGCAAAAAGGACATCAATTGTAGCTAGTTTATCTTTGTGGTTTACTAGTTTGTGTTTTTGTATCATTTATGATACAATTAAGCCATAAAAATGATATAATTCTATGAAATTAAAATTTAATGAATTAAATAAAAGACAAGAAGCTGTTTTGGCCATAATTGAAAAACAGAAGAATATTTCTGTTTCAGATGTGCTTTTATTTTTGAATAAAAACTTTCCTAAGGTTTCCAAAATTACGGTTATTAGGGACTTAAATCAATTATTAAAAATAAATTTTATCAAAAGAGCCGGCAAGGGTAGAGGTATATTTTACCAATTGTCTAATCAATATAATCTTTTGAAGCCATTTGATGTAAATAACTATTTTAAAATTGGTCCTGATCAAAGAGAAGCAAAGAAGAGGTTTAATTTTAATCTTTTAGACACTTTAAAAGATATTTTTACAACTGATGAAAAAAAACTTTTTGATCAACTTGTTTTAGAATACAGAAGGAATCTTAAAAAAATATCCTCAGATAATTATAAGCGCGAATTTGAGCGTTTAGTTATAGAATTAAGCTGGAAATCGTCTTCTATTGAAGGAAATACTTATACTTTATTAGAAACAGAATCTTTAATTAGACAGAATATCTCAGCCCAAGGACATAAAAAAGAGGAAGCAATTATGCTTTTAAATCATAAGAAAACATTGGATTATATTAGAGAAAATATTTCTTCTTTTGAAAAAATGACAGTCACTAAATTAGAGGACATACATTCTTTGTTAACTAAAGATTTAAAGATTGCTCGAGGATTAAGGAGAGCACCAGTTGGTATTACCGGCACTGTTTATCGCCCATTAGATAATATTTTTCAAATTAAAGAAGAATTAGAAAAAACCTGTGAAATAATTAACAAAGAAAAAAATGTTTTTTATAAAGCGGTTATTTTAATGCTTATGATTGCCTATATTCAGCCATTTGATGATGGCAACAAGCGCACGGGACGACTATCAGCCAATGCCATTTTAATGGCTTATAATATTTGCCCGCTTTCTTATCGTAGTGTTAATGAAGAAGAATACAAAAAAGCGGTTATTCTGTTTTACGAACAAAATAACATTAGTTATTTTAAAAATCTTTTTATAGAACAATTTGAATTTGCTGTTAAAAATTATTTTCGTTCAGAATAATATACAATAAAATAAAAAATAGTTAATGGTTAAAATAGCTAAATATATTTAACAAATCATAACAAATATGTATGATAAATGAAAATTATTTTTTAAACAAAAATCAGGAGGAAAAAATGGAAAAAAAGAGAACTAAAGGAAGAAGCTCAACAAGAATTAATTGAAAAATTCAATTTGAGAAAAACCTCGGATTTTCAATTGGCCTTACAAAAAGGCAAAATTGAATTAGCCAAGGAATGGTTAAACTATATTGTGGAAAACAAAGAAAACTTTCCTCAATATGAAGTCATCTGGGATTCTTGGTTAACTGATCGTCAAAAAGAAATTGAGCTTTATCAACAGTTAAAGAATCTTGGACTTTTACAAGAAATGAAGCATAGAACCAAAGAAGAAGCTCAAGATGAATTAGAAAGGAAGTTTGGTTTCCGGGATACTAAAGGCTTTAGGTTTGCCATAGAACAAGGAGACATCAACACGGCTAAGAATTGGCTTAATTACATTGTGGAGAATAAATTAAAATTTCCGCAATATTTAGCTACGTGGGAAAGCTGGTTAAGCGATCGAAAGCAAGAATTAACTGAAAGTGAAAAGTAAATGTATAAAACCATTATTGAGTGAGATGATAAGATTCAACCTCATCACCAATTCAAAAACTCCAAATTTAATTGAGAGAAATTTATAAAAATATGTTCTGATTTCGTCCAAGGGACAGAGCCAAATTGTATGTTTATAATCACTCTAATATAAAATTTATGAAACAAAAAAAAATAACAACGGGAATTATTGTGTTAATTATAATTGTTTTTGGAGGCCTTTTATCAGGATGTACATGGCAAGAACCTTCATCACTTTTAGATGATAATCTAACGCCTCCAGTTGATGATTTAGTTATAACAGAAGGATTAGATAATGTTGTTAATGCTAATAATCAGTTTGCTTTAGACCTTTATTCTAAGTATAAATCCAAAGAGGGTAATGTCTTTTTCTCTCCATATAGTATTTCAACTGCTTTAGCCATGACTTACGAAGGAGCAAAAGGAGAAACAGCACAAGAAATGCAGTCTGTTTTTCATTTTTCAGAAGATAATAATACAAGAAGAGGGGGTTATACTGATTTATATAGTGAAATAAATAAAAAGGATAAAAAATACAAGCTCCATACAGCTAATGCTTTATGGGCTGAGCAGGACTTTCACTTTTCAAATGATTATTTTAACGTAGTAGAACAATATTATAATGGTAAAGTAACAAATCTTAATTTCAAACAAGAGGCTGAAAAATCTCGTAAAACAATAAATAATTGGATAGAAGACCAGACAAACAACAAGATAAAAGATTTAATCCCCACTGGAGTAATTGATGGTTTAACAAGGTTGGTTCTTACAAATGCTATTTATTTCAAAGGCGAATGGGTTAAACAATTTAATGAAGATGAGACAAAGAGTAAAGATTTTAAAATAACCCTGGATAATATTATTAAAGTTCCATTAATGCGACGTACAGATGATAAAGCAATATTTAATTATATTGAGGATTCTAAGCTTCAAATTCTTGAAATGCCCTATTCAGGGGAAGATTTATCAATGTTAGTTCTTCTTCCAAAAAATAATGACTTAAAAGCTTTAGAAAATTCCCTTAGTGTTGAGAAATTATCAAAATGGAAAAAAGATTTAAAAGAACAAAGAGTAAATATTTATATTCCTAAATTCAAGTTTGAAACTAAATATTTTATGGCTGATACACTTAAAGAAATGGGAATGCCAATTGCTTTTTCTCCTTCGGCTGATTTTTCAGGAATGACTGGAGAAAAGGATTTATTTATTAGCAATGTTATCCATCAGGCGTTTGTGGATGTAAATGAAGAAGGGACAGAAGCAGCAGCGGCAACGGCTGTGGTTATGAAATTAACTGCTAGTCCTAATGCACCAATAATTCCAACATTTAGGGCAGACCATCCTTTTATATTTATAATACAACAAAATAATACTGGAAATATATTGTTTATGGGAAAAGTGGTTGATCCAAGATAATTTTATTATTAACATTAAATAGATTGTTTATATTATAAAAAATAATCCTATTTTTAACTGCTTTAAAAAATTCATTTTTAAATAATGAGAAAAAGTATAGAAAATCAATTAGAAAAGATTAAACAAAAAGTTTTGGCTTGTAAAAAATGTTCTTTATACAAAGACAGAATTTATCCAGTTATTGGTGAAGGAAATCATCAGGCCAAAATAATGTTTGTTGGAGAAGCGCCAGGCTCTTCTGAATCCAAAACCGGTCATCCTTTTTGCGGGTCGTCTGGTAAAATATTAGACCAGCTCTTAAATTCGATTGATGTTAAAAGAGAAGATATTTACATTACAAATCTTTTAAAAGATAGACCGCCGAACAATCGCGATCCTAAAATAGAGGAAATTAAGGCTTGCTATCCGTATTTAAAAGAGCAAATTAAAATTATAAAACCAAAGATTATCAGTCCATTGGGCCGGCATTCAATGCAATTCTTAATGCAAAAATTTGGTTTAGAAAAAGAAATTCAATTAATCAGTAAAATTCACGGCCAAGTATTTCAAAGTAATCAGTTATTTAAAGGTATAAAAATTATACCTCTTTATCATCCAGCTGTAGCAGTTTACAATATTAACATGAAGAGTATCTTAATTAAAGATTTTCAGATTTTGAAAAATAATTTATAAAGAAAATAAACATATAAAAAAATTCTAAGATTTAATTAAAAAATAAAAATTATTTAAAAAGTTTAGAGGAATAAGTAAAAACGTTCTTAACTTAAATCAAGGGCGTTTTTAAGTTATCCACAGTTTATACTTGATATTAGTATAATATTTCAGTATAATATGAAATATAGGTAAACAACTAAATTTATGAAATATGAAAAAAGAAAAAGGTATTGCAATTTTTAAAGGTAAAAAAATAAGGCGTCATTGGGATGAAAAACAAGAAAAGTGGTATTTTTCCGTGATTGACGTTATTTCTATTCTTACTGCCCAGGCTAATTTTAAAAAGGCGCAAAGTTACTGGACTACCCTTAAAAATCGTTTAAAGAAAGAGGGAAATGAGTCTGTCACAAAATGTGACAAACTGAAACTACAATCTGTTGATGGAAAATTCTATAAAACAGATGTTGCCGACACAGAAGTTATTTTGCGTCTAATCCAATCCATCCCTTCACCAAATGCTGAGCCATTTAAGCTTTGGCTTGCTCGGGTGGGGTATGAACGTATAGAAGAAACGCATGATCCAGAGTTAGCTATTAATCGAGCTCTTAATACTTATCTTAAAAAGGGCTATGGCAAAGATTGGATAAATCAACGACTAAAAAGTATTGAAATAAGAAAAGCGTTGACTGATGAATGGGAAAAACGAGGTGTAAAACAAGGTGACGAATTTGCCATTTTAACTGATGATATTACTTTAGCTTGGGTAGGAATGAACACTCGTGAGTATAAAAATTTTAAAGGTTTAAAAAAAGGGAACTTAAGAGATAATATGACTAATCTGGAATTAGTTCTTAACATGTTAGCCGAAACAGCTACAACTGAAATTTCGGAAAAACGCAAACCAAAAAAATTTGTAGAAAATCGTAAAGTTGCTAAAGAAGGCGGAGAAATTGCTGGAAATGCCCGTAAACAAATTGAAGCGAAGACTGGGAAAAGAGTAATAAATAAATATAATTTTAAATTAGCTCAAAAACAAAAGAAATTAAAAAAATAATAATATTAGATATAAGAACCTGCTCACTTTGCTCGCAGAACCTTGAAATTAAAAAACATTTTAATTATAAGAACCTCTCCTCGATCTGCTCGTCGAGAACCTTGAAATTAAATATTATTGTATAAATAATAAAGTAATTTAATTATGAAAATATTAACCCCAAAACAAAAAATAGTATTACAAGCCATTAAAAAGTTTTTTTCTGAGAATGGCAGAATGCCGACAATAAGGGAACTAAAACAAGAAAATGCTAAATTAGGATTGAAATTTAAGAGTTTAAGAAGTGTATTTTTGTATCTCAATGCTTTAGAGGAAAAAGGATTTATTAAAAGAGCTTCTCGAAACAAAGGAATTGAATTAAAAGATTGTGCTAAAAAGAACTTTGTTAATGTACCTGTTTTAGGAATGGCCAATGCTGGGACTCCAACCTTTTTTGCAGAAGAGAATATAGAGGGTTATTTAAAGGTTTCTAAAGCATTATTAAAAAATAGGGAAGTTTTTGCTGTTAGGGTCTTTGGTGATTCAATGAATTTAGCTGAAATAAATGGGAAAAAAATTGAAGAAGATGATTTAATCCTTGTGGACAATCAAGTTAAAGACTTTAAAAATGGTGACAAAGTTTTGACGGTTATTGATGGATTGGCCACTATAAAGGTATTTAAAAAAATAAGTAAAAAAATGATTGGTTTATTTCCTAAATCAACAAATAAAAAACATCAGCCAATTTATTTAGCTCCAGCTGATGATTTTATTATTAACGGTAAAGTAATAGATGTATTAAGTACTTCATAGTTTTTAATAAATTTGTTAGATTAGATTACCTATTTGTAATAATTTATATCTGCGTTATAATATATATTAAATATAGATGAAAATAAAAATATATTAATTCACTTACATGAAACAATATTTAGATTTATTACAAAAAATAATGGACCAAGGCGTTGATAAAGGAGATCGAACGGGTACGGGTACTCGTAGTATTTTTGGTTATCAAATGAGGTTTGATTTGTCAAAAGGATTTCCCTTGTTAACAACCAAGAAGATGCACTTAAAATCTATTATTCATGAATTAATTTGGTTTATTAATGGTGATACTAGTTTAAGATATTTAATCGCCAATAAGGTTAGAATTTGGAATGAATGGCCCTTTCAAAAATATTTAAATGAGAACGGCTTAGAAGATAAGTATCCTAAATATTCTGAAGAATGGAAAAAACAAATGCAAATATTTCTAAATAAAGTCATGGAAGATGATGATTTTGCCAAGAAATGGGGTCATATTGGACCAGGTTATGGTAAGCAATGGCGTGATTTCAATGGTGTTGACCAACTAAGTAGAGCAATAGATAAAATAAAAAATAACCCCAATGATAGGCGAATTATAGTTTCCGCTTGGAATCCAGCTGAAATTGATAAAACTGCTTTACCACCTTGTCATATGTTTTATCAATTTTATGTAGCTAAAGGCAAGCTTTCTTGCCAAATGTATCAGAGAAGCTGTGATACATTTTTAGGGGTTCCATTTAACATCGCTTCATACTCATTACTTACAATAATGATTGCCCAAGTGACTGGGCTTAAACCTGGTGAGTTTATTCATGTGCTTGGCGATACGCATATTTATAGTAATCATTTTAATCAGGTTAAAGAACAGTTAAGTAGAACACCAAAAACATTACCAACCATGAAGATTAACCCAAAGATAAAGAATATTGAAGATTTTAAATATGAGGATTTTGAATTAATTAATTATGAATTTTATCCAAGCATTAAAGCGCCGATTGCTGTTTAGAAAAATTTAATTTTTAATTTATGTTAAAACCAAGATTAAGTATAATAGTAGCTATTGATAAAAATCGCGGTATTGGCAAAGATAATAAATTACTTTGTCATTTATCAAACGATTTAAAAAGATTTAAAAAGATTACTACTGGTCACACTATTGTGATGGGGAATACAACTTATGAGTCAATTGGCCGGCCATTGCCAAATCGTATTAACATAGTAGTCACTTTTGACCCTGATTACAAAGCAGAAGGTTGTTTAGTTTTTAATTCTCTTGATTTAGCCATTGCTGAAGCGAAAAAAATTGAAACTGAAGAAGTATTTATTACCGGAGGAGCATCAATTTACAAACAAACCATAGATATTGTTGATAGACTATATATAACTTTAATAGATGCTGAATTTGAGGCAGATACTTTTTTTCCAGAATATGATAAGTTTAATAAACTTATAAAAGAAGAAAAAGGCGAAGACGGAGGCTATAAATATAAGTTTTTAATATTAGAAAAAAAATTAAGGTATAATTAAACACATGAAAGAACTACCCAACACTACTCTAGTATTTTTAATAAAAAAATCAGAAGGAGAGATAACAGATATTTGTTTGGCCATGAAAAAGCGGGGTTTTGGAGTTGATCGTTGGAATGGGGTTGGGGGAAAAATGGAAACAAATGATAAAACAGTTGAGGAAACAGCAAAAAGAGAAGCTCAAGAAGAAATAGGTGTTTGTGTTAAAAATCTTAATAAAGTAGCTGAATTAACATTTTTCTTTCCTCATAATCGTGATTGGGATCAAATTGTTCATGTTTATCTTACTGAAACATGGGATTCTGAGCCAATGGAAAGCGAAGAAATGAAGCCAAAATGGTTTTTACCATCTGAATTACCATTTGAAAACATGTGGGCTGATGATCCATATTGGTTGCCAGAAGTTTTAAAAGGCAATTTATTAAAAGCGGTTTTTGAATTTGGTAAAAAAGATGTTGTTAAAAAGAAAAAAATAGATATAGTTAAAGGATTATAGTAATTATATAAATATGGCCTATATATTTCCCCAAAAAATATTTCCTAGCGCGTTGAGTAAATATATTCAATGTCCTTTTAAGTTTAAGTGTCATAACGACAAAGAGGTCAAAGCAAAATTTATTGAAAGTCCTGAAAGTTTTGTTGGTAAGATAGTTCATTTATTTCTTGAAAACTTTTTTGATATTAAAAAAATACCAATCAATGAAAGAAAAAATCAAGATATTGGTCAAACGATAAGACATTTATGGGCCAGAGTTCCTAAAAGTAATTGGAGTAGTACTTGTTGGAGTGTTGAAGAAAGAAAAGAATTATTTGGGTCAATAGAACAAGAAAAAGCTTTTGGATTAAAGGCCATTGCTATGGTTGAGAACTATATTTCAAAAGCTGATTTATCAATTGTTCCTTTATCCTTAGAAGATTGGATGCAATGTAGCATTGGTGATTTTGTAATAGCTGGCCGAATAGACAGAATTGACCAAGATTCAGAATCATCTATTTCAGTTTGGGATTACAAAACAGGTAAATTACCTTTTTATGATAATATTGAAAAAATGATAGAAAAAGACCCTCAGGTTCCTATTTATGCTATTATTGCCTCAAATCTTAATCCTTTTGCTAATAAAGTTAAAGTGGGGTTGATTTATATTAAATATTCAAAAATTTATGATATCACCTGGACCAAAGATGAATTAAAAGAAGTAGAGAATAAAATTATTAAAATTATTAAAGAAGCTAAGGATAATACTGATTTTTCACCTCGGATTAACAATTTATGTCCCTGGTGTGAATATAAGAATATATGTCCAGATAAAGACAAGATTAAAGAAAAAGATTCAAAAATTGAAGAAGTATCTTGGTAAAAAAATAAAATATTTTAAATAAAAAAGGGCTTAAAAAAGCCCTTATATCCTTCGTTTTTTAAACGAAGGTAATACTAGTGTAATAAATACACCACCGATAATTATTAACAGCATGATTTTAATTCCAGTTAAAATTTTATTCCAAAAATTTTTTTCTGGAGTTGGAAAAATCTTATTGTATCTCTTGCGGCTTTTTCTAGTAGATTTATCTCTGTGTTTAATTGATAAATCTGTTTGGCTAATTTCATTTCCTGTTTTTCTGCTATTTTTATTCTTTGATTTAAATCAAGATTTTTTTCATTTAGAAAAGCAACATCTGTCTTCAATCCTTTCTGGCTTTTTTCATATTTAGCAATTAATTCAATTTCTAAAACCTTTTTTTCCTCAAGTCTTTTTTGGATATTTCTAACATCTAGACAAAGATTTACATTTCTATCTCTTGATTTTTCCAAATTGATTTCTTCCACTGTTAAAATCCGGTTAACTTTCTCTAATTCTTTTATCAGCGAATCCGCATACATGTACTGTTCCGGTTGACTTGTAATTTCTCCCGTACTTGAACAGAAAATTAAGCATGTTAATAATACTACTATTACCATGACGGTGAAAATGATCTTCTTCATTTTTTTCCTCCTTTTGTTTTGTGTGAAATTTAAAGAACATTTATATTATAATGTTGTAAATATATCAAAAATTAGTTTTTTTGTCAAGATACTAAAAACACAAGAATATTTGATTTATTAGGAATGTTAAGGAAAATTAAATTATATAGATTTCTACCTGTTATTTTTTTAAAAAAATGTTAATATATAGATGAATATAATAAGCTTATTAATAAAAAAAGTGTTATAAAGTGTTATAATGAATTTATCTTATTATCTATACAACAATGTTTAATTTAAAAGAATTAAAAATTAGTTTTCAAGTAGCTTTTAAGGGGATTAGAACGGCCATAAAAGAAGAACAGACTTTTACAATTCAACTTTTTATTGGAGCATTGATTTTAATTTTAATGTATTGGTTACCCTTGAATAATATAGAAAGGGCGATTTTAATTTTAGCCATAATTTTAGTTTTGAGTTTAGAATTAATTAACTCGCAAATTGAAAGGACTCTAGATGTTCTTTATCCTGATTTTCATCCTAAAGTCGGACACATTAAAGACATGGCCGCGGGAGCAGTTTTAATAGTTTCTATTGGATCAATTTTTATTGGAATTTTAATATTATTACCAGCTATATTAGAAGTTTTAAATTTTTAATTTATGAATACAAAATATATTTTTGTAATGGGAGGAGTAATGTCTGGTTTAGGAAAAGGCATTGCCGTTGCATCAATTGGTAAGATATTACAAGGTAAAGGTTATCAGGTTTCAGCTACAAAAATTGATCCATATATTAATGTCGATGCCGGGACAATGAATCCTAAAGAACACGGGGAAGTCTTTGTTACTGAAGACGGATTAGAAACCGATCAAGATTTGGGCAATTATGAGCGTTTTTTAGGAGAAAACATCTATGGCAGTAATTACATGACTACGGGCAGTGTTTATCAGACTGTAATTCAAAAAGAAAGAAATTTAGATTATAAAGGGCGTTGTGTAGAGGTTGTTCCTGATATTCCAAATGAAGTTATCGCTAGAATAGAAAAAGCAGCTAAAAAGACCAAAGCTGAAATTATGCTTATTGAGATTGGAGGAACAGTAGGGGAATATCAAAATATGCTCTTTTTAGAAGCGGCTAGAATGATGCATTTAAAAAACCCAAAAGATGTCATATTTATTATGCTTTCTTATTTACCGATTCCCAATAAAATTGGAGAAATGAAGACTAAACCAACCCAACACTCTGTTAGGGTTTTAAACTCAACGGGCATTCAGCCCGATTTTATTTTAGCTCGATCAGAAGTTTCTTTAGACAATGTTAGGAAAAGAAAGATTTCAATTTTTTGTAATATTAATGAAGAAGACGTTATCTCTGCTCCAGATGTTGATAATATTTACAAAATTCCTCTTAATTTTGAAAAAGATAAAATAGGATTAAAAATTCTTAAGAAACTTGATTTAAAACCAAGAAAGAGAGATTTACAAAAATGGTCTCGAGCAGTTAAGATTATGAGTTTAAAAAACAAAAAAGTAAAAATCGGTTTAGTAGGTAAATACTTTACTATTGGTAAGTTTACTTTAGCTGATTCATATATTTCTGTAATTGAAGCAATTAAACATGGTTGTTGGATTAATAAATGCCAGCCGGATTTTTATTGGATTGATACAAATGAAATAAAAAAGAAGGGGACAGACATTTTGAAAAAATTAGACGGGGTTATTGTTCCTCAAGGCTGGGGGTCTCGGGGTTCAGAAGAAATGATTAAAACTATTGAATTTTGTCGAAAAAATAAAAAACCATTTTTAGGGCTTTGTTATGGGATGCAAATGACCGTAATTGAATTTGCCAGAAATGTTTGTGGTTTAAAACAGGCCGATTCTGAAGAAATCAATCCTAAGGCTTCTGATTTGGTGATTCATATTATGCCAGCTCAACAAAAATATTTGACTAAAAAACAATATGGAGGAACAATTAGATTAGGTGCTTGGCCTTGTAAATTAAAACAAGGGACAAAGATTTATCAGATTTATAAACAGGAGAAAATATTTGAACGGCATCGCCATCGATATGAGTTTAATAATAAATATCGGGAATTATTAGAGAAAAAAGGATTAACAGTTTGCGGTACTTCACCAGATAAAAAATTAGTTGAAGCAGTAGAAATTACTGATCATCCGTTTTTCATCGCCACTCAGTTTCATCCAGAATATAAATCTCGTTTTCTAGATCCCCATCCTTTATTTAAAGCATTTATTAAAGCTTGCGCTAAAAAATAAATAACATTAATTTGTTTTTATTATGACTAATCATTTTAAAATTTTTTCAGGTCGAGCAAATCTTCCTTTAGCTCATAAAATTTCTCTTAAGATAAAACATCCATTAAATAAAATTGAAATATTTGATTTTCCAGATTCTGAAATTCATGTTCAGTTAAAAGAAAGTGTTCGGGGCAGGGACGTTTTTATTATTCAATCTTTATCCCGTTTTGCTAATCATTCTGTAAATGATGCTTTAATTGAACTTTGTTTAATGATTGATGCAGCTAAACGAGCTTCTGCTA
>Ga0207997_1000824_pt1 | contig 15841 bp, 23 predicted proteins | sample AntAceMetag02UKN_FD_184777 | JGI IMG/M metagenome (GOLD analysis project Ga0207997, IMG submission 184777) | Saline lake microbial communities from Ace Lake, Antarctica - Antarctic Ace Lake Metagenome 02UKN (SPAdes) (version 2) | ecosystem: Environmental > Aquatic > Non-marine Saline and...
ATGAATACGATATTAAAGATAGATATGAGAAAATATATAATAGTTTTTCTTTAGAAGACTTTTGGAATTGGTGGAGTGATAAAGAAGATGCTGTTATGGAAGTTAGAATAAAAAGTTTTGATAAAATAAAAGAGTTTTCTTTAAAATACAAAATGCCAATGTCAGCAAGTGGTTTATATGTTAAAAGTGCAAAACAATTACAATTAGTTGTGAACGTGTTTGGAAAAACAACAACGATGTGGTTTGGTATTAACCCAAAAAAACGAATGATGAACAAGTACGGAAAAATGAGGTTTGCAGGCACAGATGTGAATATAACACAAATAAAGTTTTTGTTTATAGATATTGATAGAGTAAAAAAGGATGGGCCAGCAAACAAAACAGATTTGATGAACGCAGATTTTTTATCTAACAAAATTCTTAATGAATTAGAAAAATCAGGGTTTAACAAAAATTATTTAAAAATTTGTTCAGGAAATGGTGTGCAATTATTAATAAAATTGGATATACCAATAAAAATACCGGAACCAGAATACAATCAAGAAACATCAACATATATTGAAGACGCATTATTTAATAACATGAAAAACACTATAAGATTAGGTATTGGAAAAGTGTTATCATCATTTTCTACAAAGTTTAGAAAAGAGTATAATGTAGAAGTAGACAACTCTGGTTTTAATATGGGAAGAGTAGGAGCATTACATAAAAGTTTTAATTTTAAGTATGATATACCAATACCTAGAGGAATTGTTGAAATAAAAAGTGAAGGAACAAATGATGGAATGTCAGATTATTTAAAACACATTTTTGAGTCAAAACAAGAAATAATAGAATTAAAAAAACAGTTTAATAAAAATACTAAAACAGTATTGTTAAAAGAGTACAAAATAATAGAAAACGCGTTAAACAAAAATGTTTTAGTAGACTTAATGCTAAAACACACGTTTCCAGATGGAGGAATCAATAATACGTTATGGTATGGAATAAAAATATTATTACACCATACAGGAATAAGTTTACACGACAACGAATACATAACCATACATAATCAACTAAAAAGTATACACCAAAGAGACTTTGCGCAAAACGGGTTAGAAGAAGAATACAAAAATAATGATAATGGCGCAATAAAAAAAGATGATATAGCTTTAGTAGGAAATATGGTTAATAAATATTTAAGGCTTCATAAGATACAAAAATTGTCTAACGGAGCCATAGGGTATCATAAACCTATTTTTCCTATTAAGCAAGGGTTCAAACAAAAGAATGATATATTGTTAACAATATCTTTAGAATTATTAAAAGATAGTGTTGAAGAAGTTTTTAGTTTGTCAACTCAACAAAATGATTGTTTAAAAGATTTGGCAGATTTCGCTTTTTCTTTAAATAATATTCGTAGAGGAGAAACAATAAATGATGACCATTATATTAAAGATTATTTGTTTTCTCCTGTGGGTGAAGTGTTAGTGTTTAAAGAATTAGTAGAAAAAACAATATCTTTTACTCATGCTTTTTATGAAAAATGGGGAAAAGAGGTAACAATGTATATGATGAAATACTATTTTAATGATTATTTAAATTATAGGTAATAAAAATATGAGATTAGGAATATTTGTGGATGGTAAAACTTTGTTTTATGGTTTGAGAGACAAAAAAATAAACTTTTTTAAGTTTAAAGCGTGGTTAGCTGAAAAAAATGATGTAACTTATGCTGGGTATTTTAATTGTTTGGATAATGTGAATACTAAACAATCTTTTTTTGGGCACGTGTTCAAATCAGGGTTTAGAATATTTATTAGGAATTCTATAAAAAATTTTAAAGATGATACTATAGCTTTTAATTTGAGTGATATAGAATTGTCTTTAGAAAGTATTATGAATAAGGATTTGTTTGACAAAATCATTATTGTTAGTGGTAAAAGCGATTTTTTGCCTTTGGTAGAAGTTTTGACGATACAAGGAAAACTTGTTGAAATTGTTGGTTTTAATAATAATATTGGTAATGTTTATAGTAAGTATAATACTAGGTTCATTGAAGGGTTTTTTGAAAGTGTATAAGGTTCAAAAACGAAACATTTATATACTAGTTGTGTTATACTAACTATTGTTAGTAAAAACTAACGGAGGTTAGATACACCATGACAGAAAAAAATGAGTTTGAAGAAATGTACAACGCTGATGAATTTAATGACAGCGAAACAGAAGTTCTAAGTGAAAAAACACCTGAAGCAAGTGATATGGTTGCAGGCAATGAGTCATTAGAGTATGATATGACTAAAGCACCAACAACAGCAAAAGGTCCTGATAGAGTTAGTTTAGATGGTAAAGAAGTAATTATTGAAGATGCAAAATTGTTATTACCAAAACCTGAAAGTGCTTGGGATTTATCAAGAGATAAAAAGAACAGATTAAAAGGTTGTCAATTCATCTTATTTTATGATAAAGATGGGCAAAAAGAGTATTATTCTGGTGTTAAAGTGTTTCCAAGAGATGTTAATGGTGTTGAAAAGTATTCAGAACCATCAATTCAAAACAGTGATACAACTCAAGCTGGAGCATTAAAAATGGTTTACGCAAAGTATAAAGGTAAAAAAGTGTCAGAAGTTAGTTTAAATGAGTTCTTTGCATTTTTGAAATCTAAACCAAAAGCTTTAATACAATACAAACCTTTTGAATATGATAAAAAGACCACAATGAAAAATATTGTTGTAAAGTTTTTAGGGTAAAACCTAATTTTTTTCTTTTTTTAAATAAATAAAATTAGTATAAAAAGGAGATGAACAAAAATGATAAAAGCAACCAAAATTGAAGAATTAATAGTAGAAGCACAAAACAATATGAAAAAGTCTCAAGATTTGATGGGAAAAGAAATATTTCAAAAAAGGTTCAAACCAGTATTTGAAGGATACATTACTGCGTTATGCACAATATTGGAATTGAGTGAAGACGAAAAAACTGAAAAAATAAAAGGTAAATAATGGTATTAGAAAGAACAACATCTTTTTCACAAAATAATCTTTTTGACCAATGTCCTAGAACATGGTACATGAAATATATACAAAAAATTCCTGGAATAGAAGATTTATGTTATGCACATAGAGGAAATGTTGTGCATAAAACGTTAGAACAATATTATCCTTATAAACAATTATCTATACAAGAATTAAAAGTTATTTTTAATAATTTGTGGACAAAATACAAGTTAGTTGATACAAAACTAAAAAATAAAAAAGATGAGTCTTGGTTAATGGTGTTAAATGGTGTTAATTTAGATTTATATGTAACTTCAACAGAACTTAAAATTTATTTTCCAGATGTTGTTGCATATATAGATGTTGTAAATAGTAGAGATGGAACTATATTAGATTGGAAAACAAGCACAATTTCAGAAAATAATAAACTTGAATATATAAAACAATTAAATTTTTATTCGTGGTTATATTATAGAAAGTTTAATTCAATACCAAAAGAAACTAAAGTTTTTTATTTAAAATATAATGGTACACGGTCAGAATTATCTCATATACCAAACACGACAGACATTAAAGATGCTGAAGATTGGCATAATGATATACGAAAACGTATGGAACACTATATTAATCATCCTGATGAGTTACCACCATTTAATAAAAACTATTTCTTTTGTCCATACAAACATTTGTGGGATATTGAATATAAAAACAAGTCTGAGATACTAAATTTTTTAATATATAAATATGGTAACTTTTTCTATATAAAAGGAGATATGAACGAGTTTTTAGATGACCATTTTGATAAAAAGTATTCTTATGAATTAAAAACAGCATTTTTTATAAAAAAACATAATCCACATGCAAATACAACAATACATGTGTATTCAAGAAAATTAAGAAGATTTCCAATAGGATTTTTTAATGAAGTTATTAAATCCCTTTATGATTATGCAGAGTTTAGAAAGAAAACACCAGTTATAGAAATAATAGACAAAAAAATATTGGATATAACAAAAGTAGAGATGCCTGATAAATTGTTATCTGGAAAAATACTTAGACCATACCAAGAAGATGCAGTAAATATTTTTGTTAAACGAAATGATGTGTGTATGTTTGAGATTGCTACAGGTGCTGGTAAAAGTTTATGTGCAACAGAAATTGTTAGACAATTGGGTGTTAAAACATTATTTGTAGTGGATAAAAAAGAATTATTAATACAAATAATGAAAACGTTTAAAGACAATTTAGGAATAGAGATAGGCCAGTATGGCGCAGGCATTAAAGATATAAAGGATATAACTGTTGCAACAATACAAAGTTTGGTTAAAGATTTAAAGATATTAAAGGATTATTTAAGAACCATTAGATTTCTTATCACCGACGAGTGCCATAAAATTTCTGCGAAGAGTTATTATAATCTTGGAGCACATATGCCTAATACAGATAAAAGATTAGGAATTTCAGCTACTTGTTTTAGAGATGATAAAAATGATATGATGTTATTTGCAACAACTGGCAGAATAAAGTTTTCGTTGTCAAGCGAGCAATTAATTGCGGATGGGTATTTGATGAGACCAGATATTTATTTTATTAAGTATGATATTGATTCCGATTATGAAAAAATGTTAGAAAATCAGTCATTGTTAGGATTGATTAATGAAGAGCCTCAATACATGTTGTATTATCCTAATTTTATAGTTCATAATAAGTTTAGGAATAATAAAATAAAAGAAATTGTTGATGATAATGAAGGAAAGTCTATTTTGATATTGGTTAAACTTATAGAGCATGGTAAACTGTTAGAAGAGATGATTCCTGGCAGTGTTTATTTGTATGGTGAAACTAATAAGAAAAAACGAGAAAGTATCTTTGATGCCTTTAAAACTGGCAAACAAAGGATATTAATATCAACAATAAGTATTTTTGCTGAAGGAGTTGATATTCCAACATTAGATGTTGTTATTAATGCTGCAGCAAATAAGGGGGATGTTAAAACAATTCAAGTGCTTGGTCGAGTATTAAGAAAGAGTGAAGGTAAACATAGTGCAACGTATTATGATTTTATGGATAATTATAAGTTTTTTAGACAAGCATCTATTGCTCGTATGAAAGCTTTTAGAAGTGAAGGTCATAGTTTAGAATTAGTTCAAAAATAGAAACATTTATATACTAGTTATCGTTATATAATTAATATAATCAATATGGAGGATTAAAGAAAATGCCAAATATAAGTACAACCGTGTATGTTTCAGATGAAATATACCAAAAAAAATATATGCCTAATAAAGATATGATTCTTAAAGATATGAGAGACATCATCAGAGAAAAATTAGGTAAAATAAAAGCACCAGAAGAAATTGTTGAACCAGTTGTTGAACCAGTTGTTGAACCAGTTGTTGAACCAGTTGTTGAACCAGTTGTTGAACCAGTTGTTGAACCAGTTGTTGAACCAGTTGTTGAACCAGTTGTAGAGATTAAAGAGGAATAAATATGAAAATACAAACAAAACTTTTAGAAGATTTTATAAATAAAATTCAAATGAACACAATCGAAACATGTCTTTTAAATTTTACAGAAGCAGGATTAGTTATTAAAACAGCAGCGTTAGATGCATCATGTATGTGTGATGGATTATTAGAAGCATCAGCATTCACTGATTATGTTGCGTTAGGAGAAGTAGGTGTTGATAATCTTTCAACTTTAAAAAAAACATTTAAAAGATTTGGTACAGAACTCGTATTTGAAATTGAAGGAAATTCATTCACTGTTAATAAAGGTGGTAAAAAAGAATTATCATTCGAACTAGTTTCTCCACAATTTATTGAAATACCAAAAGATTTTCCAACATTAACACATTCTACATCTTTTAACATTAAGTCTAGTCAATGGCATGAATTTTTTAAAGATATTAGAGATTCAGAAATTAAAGATGCTGTAATAATAATAACTTCTGTTGACAATGGTGTTATATTAGAAAATACAGGCAAATACAAATTTAAACACAATATTGAATCCGAAGGAACTATAAGTGGAGAAAAAGCAAGTTTTGGACAACCATTAATTGATGCTTTAACACCATTTGTTTGTGGTAATATTATTTGTAATTTAAAAACAGATTATCCATTATCAGTAATTTATACTGCAGAACACATGAAAATCTCAGTGTTAATAGCACCAAGAGTAAATAAGGGGGAATAAATATGAAAAACGTAAAACTTTTAGAAAACACAAATTATAAAGAGTTAGAAAAAAATATTAATAAATGGATTGAATATAATGAACAAAATGAAGAAGATTTTATTGATGTTATAAATATTACTTTAACTTCTGCATCAATAGTCGACGAATATGGGGATTATGTTATTTATTATACTGCTACAATCTTATTCGAAGTGTGCATAGATAATAATAATTAATAGGTGTTATTATGGAACCGTTAAATGTTATGTGGACTGAGAAGTATAGACCTAAGAAAGTTTCTGATATGGTTGGAGATTTTAAAGATAAAATATATAAGTATTTGGAAGAACCAGAAAAAATGCAACACTTGTTATTAACAGGTATTACTCCAGGTGTTGGAAAATCGAGTTTGGCAAAAGCAATAATAAGAGAGTTAGATGCTGATGCTTTAATAATGAATTCTTCTCTTGATAGAAAAATAGAAACTATTAGAGGAAAAGTTACTGATTTTGTAAGAACACAATCTTCTAATAAAGGAGTAAGGAGAATAGTTTTTTTAGATGAAGCAGATGGAATTCGATATGAGTCACAAGATGCTTTAAGAAATTTAATGGAAACTTTTGCATCTAATGCATTGTTTATATTAACTTGTAATAAGATAAAAAAGATTAGTGATGCTATTAAATCAAGATGTGTAACAATAAAGTTTAATACACCTAATAAAACAGAAATATTATCATATCTTAAGATGATTTGTGATGCTGAACAATTAAAGTATACTGAGGAAGGTTTGTTAGAGATTATTAATATTAATTATCCTAGTATAAGAAATTGTGTTCAAGTTTTACAATCTTTACATACTGAGGGTAAAGATATTATTAAGGATAATGCTGTTGAATCTGATGAAGAACTGCAAATGTTGTGGTCTAAAATTCATAATGATAAGGATTGGAAGTTTGTTAAAGATTACGTATTTTTGAATGGGACTGATGTTAGAGAAATTAATCAATTTTTTTGGTTTAAAGCTGTTGATATTTCTCATATTAAATTAATACAAATAATGGATTCTAATGAACGAGCTTTTTCTGCTGGTGGTGAAGAATTAATAATTTTTATAACATCATTAATAAAAATGGTTGAGTAAAAAAATGAAAATGTTTGAGATATTAAAAAATTTGTATACCAATCCATCATCTAAATGGATTAATGATTTAGATGAGAAAGATATCTCTCCACTTGTTTTGCAAAGATTTTTGTGTTTAGATTTAAAAACTCAACAAAAGGCAAGGATGTTAAACAAATTTGTGTTTTCTGTTCCGCCTAAAATGTATTTGAGTGCTGCGTGGTCTGTACTATTTTTTAATGGTAAAAAATTGAATAAGTCACCATTTATTAGGTATCCTAAAACAAAAAAACCAATAGATATATATCAATTACTTTATGATAAAGTTAAAAGACAATTTCACATGGCTGATAAAGATTTTGCTGCAGTGAAAAAATTTGTAGATATTGATATAGCAAAAAATAAGGTGGAATGGTTTAGTTTTTATGGTATGAATAATGGTTTTTGGCATTCACATGGGTTAGAGTTTAGTTTGATTAAAGAATATAATAAAAAACATATTAAAATAGGATTGGAAGCGTGGAGATGAAAACTGATAAAAAAGGAATAATAATACCTGATTACTTAATATTTATAATGTATTTAGAGCATGGTGGAAAATGTGCTTCAGATGTTTGTAGAGAATTAGATATAACATATAAACATTTACATGATTTAAAACATACTTTTATAGATTTAGAATTAATTTATATTGTTAAAGATAGTAGACGACAAAATATGTTTTTAACAATAAAAGGTAAAGAACTTTCTTTTATATCAAAACAATTATTAACTTTTATGAATATGACCATAGAAGATATTTTATTGCTTATTCAAAAAGGAAAATTTAAAAGAAAAGAAATAATTGATGGAAAAAAATTGTTAGAAGAAATAAGAAGAGATGAAAAAAATGATGAAAATCAAATCGACATGTATTAAATATTTAAATGGAATATTTTTAGGAAACATATCATATATACTAAATTTGGATTCTCATGGTTTTGATGAAAAAGAAGAAGTTATTGCAGATGCTTGTGCTTCTTTTAATTATTTGTGTATTAAAGGAGCTGAAGAATCTAATCAAGAACATTTAGTATCAAAATTGTGTTTAGAAATAAAAAAACGTAATCCTTACATAAAAATAGTGGTAGAGTGTTGTGGAATGAAAAAGTTTAATAATACTAATAATATAAAAGACTTATGTTTTTTAGTTAAACTAAAATTAAAAAATTCTTTAATAGAATATAATAATAGAATAAATGAAAGAAGTCTCGCTTGGTACATAAAAAGAACAAGTTATTTCATGTTTGATTTACATGATAAAGAGGAATTAGACGAAATCAATATGATATTGGCTAATACTAATATTAAAAAATATAATGTTTACGTAAATGTCATGAGTAATAATCATAAAGAAATAAATGAACACGTTTTTATTAATTCATTTAACTTATTTTTTAATGTTGAAGGTGATTTATTTGATAACTGAACAAGAAATAAAAAAACAAATTCAAAATGTAATTTTGAAAAGACGAGATTTGTATGTTAAACAAGATAATCATAAAATATCGGATGTAGAGTACGAAATACAAATGAAAACAATTAATAATGAGTATAAAAGATTGATTGCTGAAGAAATATTGTTATTAGATAAAAAAATTGAGTGTAGAAATGAAGAAATTCAAGAAAAACAAAAAGAAATAATAAAAAAAGTAAAAATTTTAAATAAACCAGTTATTAAAAAAGTTTTTGTTCCAATTAAAGATTTAAATAATAAGTCGTCTTATATTTCATTAATATTAAAATTTTTATCTGTTAAAAAAGTTGATAGTGAAGATAAACTTGTTGCTGTTATTAAAGAGTTAAAAAAGGATGTGCAAGATTATAATTTGAGAATGCAAATAAGAAACACAATATCTATTATAAAAAATAAAACAAATAATCAGTTTAATGGTTATTCATTTAATGAACAAACATATATGGTGAATGAACAATGTCAAGAAAAATTATTTTAAATAAAAAAGGACAGTATTATCCACAACCAAGTTATGGTAATATACATCCAGTATTAGTAATAGGTATAATGTTTTTTATAATACCGTTTTTGTTACCAATAATAGGGATAAGTCCTGGAAACTTTGTTAAAGGGTTTTTTAATGTTAGTGGAGTAATATTAATATTGGTAGGAGGAGCTTTATCAATATTTAAAGCATCAAATTAAGGTAAAAAAATGAAAAATAAACATGTAGTTATAACAAAGGTTGTAACCAAAAACTTTGTGCAAGACTTTTTTTCAAAAATTAGAAACTTTGTTGGAATGAATTTAACACCATATGAAGATATGATAAATAAGGCTATATCACAAATACAAACACAGTTAGAAGAAGAAGACACAGTGTTAAAATGGTATAGGTATGAAATTACACAATTAACTAATGGTGCAGTAGCAGTAATGTTATATGGGGACAAAAAATGAGAGTGAATGGGTTGTTTATAGTTTTTGTAATAGTTGCAGTTTTATCATTACACTTAGGAGCAACTATTTATGAACAAGGTGGCAATAATACAATATATAATATGACATCACATATAGATTTTAATAGTACAGTGTTTGAACCAACAAATATTAATATAACAGATAATTCAAGCACAATATTAAACACAAGAATAACAAACATAATATATAAAACGGCTGGCACCATTACGTATATAATAGGTGAAACATCAAAAGCTTTTATAGAAATAGGATATAATAATCATGAAGCCACTGGTGGTAGTGGTATAATGAATTTTTTACAATTCTTTATGATATTGGTTTTAATAGGATTAATGTTTTATCCATCACTAATTTTAGCATTTTTTTTATATGAAGGAATAAAATTGTTAATAAAAAAGATTAAACGGTAAAAAAATGAAAACAAAAACAGGTTCAGTCCAACCATTAAATATGGACAACAATGATGTGCTTATTTATGATATAGAGACTGAAACGTTTGGTGCACGACCAAATGCTAAAGTTGATAAACTAAAAATATTTGGTTTTTATTCTTATAAAATAAATAAGTATTGTTTAATACCGTTTACGGATAAAGAAGCTATACAAAAAGTTATTAATAATCATAAGTTTATTGTTGGTTTCAATAATGAAAAATATGATGACCCAATTCTTGAACGAGAAGGAATATCATTAGAATATAAAAGAAAAATAGATTTGCGAAAAATAATAAAAATGCGTGCTGGAAGCATGATAACAGAAAAAGGAATGCTTGGTAATGTGTTAATGAAGTATTCATTAGATTATATTACAAGATTTTTAGATTTGGTAGATGATAAAAGTGCTAAAGGAGAAATGGATTATAATATTCTCAAAAAAAATAAGTGGACTCCAGAAGAAGTAAAAGAAATAAAAGAATATACAATAAGAGATTTAGAAATTACAAAAAAATTATATGAATGGGTTAGTAATTATTTTGATGCTTTTAAAGATTTTGTGCCTAAAAAAGATATTGAAGGAAAATATTATTTAACAGATAGTATGGCTAAATTTGGTTACAAAGCAGATTGCCATGCACTTGGTCTTGAACCAATTTATAATTTTGATTTTGTGCAAACACCAGAAGATGAAAGAATAAGTGGTGGCTATTGTTCTTACCCAGCAGGAGAAAAGTTTTCTGCAGATGAAACAATCAAAGAAGATGGTACAAAAGAATATAAAAATTTAATAATTCAACTTGATTTTAGTTGTTTACCAACAGATACAGTTATTAGATGTAAAACAAAAAATAATAATTATTATAATAAAAAAATACAAAATTTAAAACCTGGAGATTTAATATTAGGAGAAAATAAAAATGAAGTTGTTGGCGGAGTTAATAAAGAATATTATAATGGGGAACTTATAAAAATAGAATTAGATAATGGAAAAATTATTAAATGTACACCAGAACACAAATTTCCGATAATCCGGGATGGCAATAGATTAAATGTAGAAGCACAAAATATATTAGAAATAGATGACATGATAACGACCTTATCAAAATTTAAAGATAATAATAGAAATTTTAAAGGAAAAATAAAAAAAATGTGTGAAGTTTGTGGAAAAGAATTTGAGGTATTTCCATCACACATCAAACAAAAATCTTGTGGTGACTCTGAATGTGTCAATTATTTAAGAAAAATTAATAACACCAATACAAATTATGGAAAAACAAAATATAATTGTGCACATTTGAGAAAAATGAGCAATGAACGAAAAGGTAAAACACGCTCTAAAGAAATTAGGCATAATATTAGTGAAGGAACAAAGAAAAAAATGTGGGACCCAACAATAAGAAACAGATTTTTAGAAGCAAACAAAAATAGAGACACATCATTTACAAAAACTATTGAGTGGAAACATAAAATAGCATTATCAAGAATGAATAATATAAAAAATGGAAAATTTGTATATAATGGAATTAAATTTAGAAGCAATTGGGAAATAATATTCGCAAAAGGATTAGATAAACATAATATAAAATGGAAATATGAACCAAAAATATTTGAATTAAAAGATGGTTCACATTATTTGCCTGATTTTTATTTACCAGAACATGATAAATGGATAGAAATAAAAGGATATATGTATGACCAGTCAAGAAAAAAAATACAACAATTTATGAAAGAACATAATAATTTTTTATTATTAAATGATTTGGAAAAAATAAAAAATGCGGGTGCAGAATGGTCAAAATAAAAAAAATATCCAAAGAATCATACGTAGGATTTATTTATGATATATCTATAGAAAATGTTAATTCACCATATTTTTATGCAAATGGGGTATTAACACATAACTCGCTTTATCCACATATAATGATGATGGCAAATCTTAATGCTCGTAATAAAGACTTAGTTGGATGGCATGGTGGAAAAATGTTTGAAGTTGAAGGATATTATGATGATACCAAAATGTCAGGTTTAGGATTATTGTTGCGTAAATGGTATTATTTAAGATTGATGTACAAAAGAAAAGGAATATTAGAAGATGGAACAGTATTCAAGTATAAAGATATAGATAAGTATAAAGGTAAAAAATCTTATTATATACCTGCAGACGATGGAGTATATGACCTTAAATTATCAATTATAGATGATGATACTATCAAATTTATGAAAAATCTTGTTAAAAATGGTGTTGATAGACGAGAATACACTATTAAAATTCTTTTAAATTTACAATACGGTATTCTTAATCAACAATATTATCAACTTGTTTATGATTCTGTTGCTGGTGGGGATTGCACAAGGTTAGGCAGACAATGTATTAGATATGCTCGTAAAGTTTTTAGAGAAGCTGGATACATTTTGATAAATTCAGACACTGACTCTTGGTATTTTGTCGACGTGTTTAATGATAAAAAGAAATATTTAGCATTAAAAAATAAAGTTATTGCAGATATAAAAGCATCTATGCCGTTTCCACAAATCACATTTGATGCTGACATTGATGCTATCATTAAACATATTTTCTTTTTTAAAGGAAAAGGTGTAGAAGATAAAGATTCTGATAAAGAAATGGATGAAGATGATTTTATTAATAAACCTAAAGGTTTTATGAAGAAAAATTATATATATGTTGAAATGGATGATAAATTAGTAATAAAGAATTTGGGAATAAAGAAAAAAAGTATTAGTGCTTTATCTAAAAAGATTTTTTGGGATTACATGGTTCCTAAAATAAAAAAGGATGGTATTGTTAAGTTTTCAAAAACAGAAATAGAAAATTTGATGATAAAATTGTTGCAAGAAGATATATCATTAGCTTATATGAGAAAGAGTGTTAATGATTTATGTTTTTATAAAAAGTCAATGACAGGAATACAAGCACAAATATCTAAAAAGTATGGGCCGGGAATACATTTTCTTATACCAAATGTTAGGAATATAGGTGTTGGAAAGGGAATAAGGTATTGTAGTGTTGAAGAATTTGAAAAATATAAAATGAGTATATCAGATATAGATTTCACAAATTTTTGGAAAGAACTTAACTATTTTGTTAAGAAACAACAATATTGTAGCATGTTTGATTTTGAGTGAGGGATAAAAATGAAAACAAATAAATCATTAGAAACTTTTGATAATATTAGTAGGTTGATAGTAGTAGTATGTTTTTTATTAGGTTTTTTATTTAATTTTTTGTTTATAGTTTGTGCCATTGTATTAATATTAATGTATTTTGTATTAAGAGGAATAGTGTTTTATGAAGAATGAATGGTGATGAAAAAATGAATGAAAAAGAAGATAATATTGGTTTATGGATAATATTAATATTTTTAGTATTAGGTTTTTTTAATTTTTTGTTTACAATTTGTGGTGTTGTATTAGCATTATTATGGTTTGGTACTAAAACAATAATAAGATTTAAATGTAAAGGGTGATAAAAAATGATTGATGAAAATAGAAAAATAATAAATAAAATTATTAAAAAAGATATAAAAGTATGGGAAAAGAAACATCCAGGAGTTATGTATACTTGTAAAGTAGGATTGCCAAATTGGTTAAGATGAAATATATTATAGGATTTGATAATGGAAAAAAAGGTGGTATTGTTATACTTGATGAAGCAAGTGATATTATTTTTAAGATAATAATGCCGATGTTAGGAACAAAAAAGAAAGAATATGATATGATGCAAATTAAGGCTATATTAGAACAATATAATAAATTGGGTAAATGTATCGCAATTTTGGAAAAAGCTCAACCACAAGGAAATAATGGGCCTAAACAAGCATTTAAAACAGGGTTTGGATATGGGACGCTTCAAGGAATACTAGTCGCATTAGAAATACCATTTCAAATAGTGGCACCAAAAATATGGCAAAAAAAAGTTTTTGAAGGATTAAACACTGTTGATACAAAACTTGCAAGCGCATTGTTTTGTCAACGTAAATGGCCTAAAGAAGATTGGAAAGCAACAGATAGATGCACAACAATTCATGATGGAATGACAGATGCAGCATGCATAGCATATTATGGAGTAACTTACTTATGAAAATAATAATATATTTATTAATGATTTGTATATTATCAATCACAGTGTTAGCATATGATAATAATGAAGTTATTGATTTATACAAAATTGATACTTGTTCAGGACTTGTAAGTGTAAGAGTTCATTCAGAAAATGTAATGAGTGATGGGGAACTATTAATAGAAGGGTTAACAAAAGAAAATAATATTTGGAGCGGAAATTGTAATAATAATTTTATGATAAGATTAAAAACACCAATTACTACAAACAACAAATATGATTTTTTAATACAATATTATACAGATTACAAAGAAATACCGTATAGTAATAGTTCAATTCCTTCAAATGATGAAGTTTATAATGAAGAACACAAAATAGAAAAAAAAATAAATGATGTGTTTATTGGAGATAAAGAAAAGAAAAAGTTTGCATTCTCATTTAATATTGAAACAAAGAATGCTGTAATAGTTGGGGTTTTAGTATGTATATTTATCATAATAATAGTATATTTTAAAATAATTACTCCAAACATGAATCATAATAAAAATTATGATGTTTTAAACTATTCAAATAAAGAAACAGAAAAAGATGAAGATGCTGAAAAAATATTAGATATGTTAAAATAGGAATATTTATATACTAGTTAATTATTAAAGGTGATAAAATATGAAAGAAAAAGATGTAAATGTTGAGATTTTGTTTGAAGGATTAGATGAAACAGACTTAGGTTCTATCCTTAAAATTTATAATGAAGTTAATTTAGTGAAGAAAGCACTTGAAGAAAAAACAGAAATATTAAAAAACAAAATTAAAATATTTTTAAAAGAAAAGAAATGGACACAATTTAAAGATGATAAAACAAAAATATCAGTTACACTCACAACACAACAAAGAGAATCAGTTAACAAAAAAACATTAAAAATGATATTAAATGAAGAACAATACAGTAAAGTTGTGACTAAAACATCATTCGAGAAAATGATGATAATAACACCAAAAGACAGAGCGAGGTTGAATAAATATGGCAAAGAATAATTTTTTGAAAAAAATGTTTAAAACAAAAACAAAATCTGAAAAAGAAATCTTAAAATTAAAAAAGATGAAAGATGAATATGATAAGTTAGAAACAAAATTTATGAATGGCACAATAGCAAACAATGAATTAGAAAAATATAATCAGTTATCGGAGGAAATAAAAAAAATGACAGAAAAATTTGCAATAAAAAACGGAAAACTTGTATTAAACACACCAGCTAAAACTGAAGAAGTAAAGGTTAAAAACCCAGAAGAAAGCATAAAACAAGAACAAGTTGTTCAACAACAACAAGCGATTGCTCAACAAGAAGCACAGATGAGAGCTCAACAAGAAGCACAATTTAGAGCGCAACAAGAAGCACAACTTAGAGCACAACAAGAAGCACAATTTAGAGCGCAACAAGAAGCACAACTTAGAGCGCAACAAGAAGCAGAAATGAGAGTAGAGCATGAAGCACAGTTAAGAGCTGAACAAGTTAGACAGGCTCAATTATTAAGTCAATCTGGTATAGAAATACCTAAACCACAAATGTCTCC
>Ga0207997_1000825_pt1 | contig 15835 bp, 16 predicted proteins | sample AntAceMetag02UKN_FD_184777 | JGI IMG/M metagenome (GOLD analysis project Ga0207997, IMG submission 184777) | Saline lake microbial communities from Ace Lake, Antarctica - Antarctic Ace Lake Metagenome 02UKN (SPAdes) (version 2) | ecosystem: Environmental > Aquatic > Non-marine Saline and...
AGGGCTGACAATCGGCCTACCGATAGCTGCTTCAAGCCCGTCAATAACCGGATCGGCTTTAACGACTGACTGATTAACGGTGTCAACTTTCTTGCTAACTGTGTCAATTTTCTGGTTGTCTTTATCGTCACAACCAGCCGTTATGCTGCAAATCAAAATCAATGATAAAATATACTTTTTCATTTCGTTCCCCTTACGCAATACGAGCTAAATATTCAATCCATCCGTTATGGTTCATATCTCTTCCCGCAACGACACCACCAGTGCCGTCCGGCTTCATAACTAAGTTTGAGTCTGTTGAAGTTGTTGTTAATCCTGCAACAGTTCCAGTCACCGCATGTTGTGCAGATGTTAAATGATAATATTCATCGGCGGCACCGCCATCTATAGCTCCTAAATCATTATGATTCGATGGTGACGATGTATTAAACATGGTTGTCGATACTTGGTCAAGTTCCTCAAATACAGTACCGTCTTCTTCGAGTATAATCTTTGCCCTCAACACCCCACACTCTGAAATATGCGTAGGTAGACTTGCCGGGACAGTAGCGTTCTGAGCTTCCGTCAAAGTGTAATTGCCCTGGCCGTAGACAACATAAGTAGATTTATCAGTACCCTTGAACACCCAATGAACACCGTATTTATTGTTTGATAAATCCGCAAGACCTGACGCGGTATTATTGTATTGCTGATTATCAATTTGCGTTTCGTCTGACTCTACCCATGCTGAACCGTTGTAATAATAATATTCAAATGTATCTGGCGTTGCAGCATTGCTGTCCATGGCAAGCGTAGCTATTTTATTATTTCCAGCGTACATTATGCCTGCTGATACAGCAATATTTCTTGTGCCTGTTGCGCTAACAGTAGCTCCGCTTACAAAATGCAATTTAGCCTCTATAAGATGATGCTCTTGCGCTCTCATTGTGACATCATAAATGGTCAAGCCAGAATTGATGATATCCAAGGTGTCACCTTCGCGGTAAACTTTACCCAGCGCAAATATAGTATGGCCGTTAGAAGTATTTGTTACAGATGCAGTTATGGTTGGGGTTGTTGCGTGATACGTCGCAATAATGTAATTTATCGAATTATCAGTTAGGTCGATATCAGTCTGCGCGGCAATTTTAAAAAATCTGTTTTCACCAGTTGCAGAATCAGTTGTCTTGAATATGCCATGCAATTCAGATGTGTTTGCTTTTCCGCTTCCGGCATCAGTAACAGAGCCACCATCAATGATTCCGGCAGATTGAGTTCCGTCCCACCATCCCTTCAAATCGTCGTATGTTGGTGTGCCTATCTTGTCCATGTTGATATTGGTGTCAGTAATGTCTCCGCCTGTTATAGCGACAGCATCAGCATCTTGCGTAGACATAGTTCCCAAGTCGCTAACAGCATCATCGACAGCATCATTTAGCGCGATCTTCATTTTAGCAAGAACCCGCCTGACTTCATCAAATGTCTTTACATTAGTGCCAACTACAACTTTAGTCATATAAGGCGTAGCCTCCCGCGTTCATGGGCAATAGCGATTATCTTCTCTAAGCTCCAGCTTCGTGCGCCGTCAGAACCTACCTTGAGAACCATAGAACCGCCTCGTGCCTGAGTTCTGTCGCTTGCCTGCAATCCGCCACCAGTCCATGTTCCAGTGGCAAATGAGTCAGCTACGACCGCTTCTTCGTTGGTGTTGGCAACCATGACTTCATAAGCAATATCCCCGGAAGCCTGCGCCATTACGCCAATTAATTCGTTTAATACGCCTTCGCGATAATCCCCACCTACTAATCTGATAGGTGCGAACTTAACGTAGCTATCAATGTTTTCGCCATCATCTGTTTCGGCATCTTCATCGTAATTGCGGATATAACCATCGTCGCAACCAATTAGCATCTTGCTCATGCCGTTAACATCAGTAGTATAGTTATGTGCGCAATATGGTTCGTGGTCTGAATCCATTGAGTCTTGCCAGAATCCACCAGTCTTTAAACTGTAAAACCAATGCGTCGTTTTTAGTCCATCTTTACGTGTCTTGTAAATATGAACACCATCTTCGACAGGATTATAGACAAGAGATATTTCGCTGTCCTGTGAGCTAACATTGATTAAGTCGCGTGGCAACTTTTCTCTACTCATAGGCTCTGGTAAACCACCGGGGATCAGCCTGAAAAGACCATTGTTCCCAAGGAAATATAGCTCTCCATGTTCACCCCAACACCATGCGCTCCAGCCAACTATTCCAGTATTGCGAGAAATATTGACAATCTCCCCTCCAGATTTCGGATCGCCAACCATGTTGTAGATTGCGTTCTGTGAAGCAAGGATCATGTAATCATCACCCCACGGAATAGCTGCTGTGTGAATTTCGCCGATAGTTCCAGCAATGGCTTCTTGCCCTGATACTGCGCCGGTAGCCAGCTTGCTTGCATAATCCCAATCGGTAGGATCACCGCTTGCAGACATGTACCATAGATAGCCGTCGAACAATACAAGCCTATCGCGGTATCTGCAAACGTAAATACAGTTCACAGGGACAGTGCCAGCCGAAGCAGTAACCGTAGCCCAACTACCATCTGTCGGGTCTAATATTTTCAGCACACCATTGCCAGCTACATTGTAGTCAGCAATATAGAATTTCTGTAAATGCTCAACACCAAATATGGGTTGACCAGTAGTGACGGTCGCTCCTGAGACTGCCGTCATTGTTGCAGGAGTGTTCTCCATGTAAAGTTGCCCGGCTGAAATCGCCAGCAACCGAGTCCTGCGATTCAATGCGACCGTGGAGGTAGTAGGCGTACCCTGAGCCACAAAGCTCGACACAAGGCACGTATCGCCGTCAGAATCAGGTTCCATGCCAAAGCCGGTCTTTGTTCCCGTCTGCGCTGTTATCGCTTGGCTAACCTGCTGAGTCCCGCGCCAGTAGCAAGTAACTGTGTTAGTTGCCACTTTAACATCAAGCCAACCCGGTAAGGCGGATCCATCTGTGCCGCCAGTAAATGCATAACTGGTTTTTGTTCCAGCCACATACATGTCAAGAGACCCGGTAAAGATTCCTGTTGCTCCGTTAATGTCCAGCCAGGCATCAATTCCATCTGTAGTCGCTACCGGAGTTGTATCGTTCATGCGAGCATAAACATGGTACTTGCCACGGTGTTCACCTTCATATGGCACAATGTAAATCTTGATATGGTATTCAGAAGCTACATTTAGCCCTGTGCTTGTCTTAACCGCACCGACTGCATCATCGGAAGAAAGAGTAGCTCCAAGAGCTTCCGTTGTGTTTGGCGCTGAATCAAGCCACGAAGCTGCCGTCCAGCCATCGCCCAAGCCGGTAGCAGTCCTGTCAAAGTTATCCACGCTTGCCGAATATGCCGTATCGTCTGCGGTGCTGATCTGGGCAAGCATCCGTATTTCTGCCCCTGAGCCAAGTTCTTCTGAGTAAGCCTTAACTAGCCCTGAACGCTGGCCCCCCCGTAACCTGGACTCATAGGAATCCCGGCCACGCGCATTCTGTGCATCGTAGCAGGTATACGGCGGCTGATTCCGGTAAGAAAGACTCCGGTTTATGCCGCCCAAGGGATACTGGATTTCAAGCCGTTTACGCTTCATGTTTGTCTTCTATTTCTGCTATTGCTTTAGCCAAAGAAGCTTCTTTCATTTTGCCGGGCTTCTTGCCAGTAAGCTTAGTATACATAATGCGAAGTTCAGGCACAGTGAAATCTTTCTTTAGGTTCTCGACGCAATCAGCGATATCGGTAACTTCTTCCGGTTCTTCAACCTTTTCAACTCCGACAGCTTTCGCCATGCCAGCATTTATCAAATCTGTGCAAAAAGCATCATTGTGAATATCTTGAATGCCAGCCTCCACAACAACAGCAACCTCGCCACGCGAATGATCACAACCAAAAAGTTTACCGCTAAAATCTTTTAAAATGTTAATCTTCATGTTGCCTCCAAAGTGGTGACGGCCATAAGACCGCCACCGTTATTTAATCGTAAGTTAAGCGGCAGGAATAGTGATAGTAATGCCACTCGTATCAACCTCAGCTTCCGCAGCGTCGTTAGAGAAGTTCCCAGTCCAACAATCTCCGGCAGCGGCAGCAGTGTAACCACCAGTGTTGCTGTAATTGCCAGCCAATACATTGCCCACAACTACGTTAGAACCACTACCAGTTCCAGACAAATCAAGCGGGGTGGTACATACAGCCGCAACGGCATTAGCGGCATTAATACCATACTGCATGATTTTGTTGCCTTCAATCTTACACACTCGACCACAAATATCTACAGCAATTACGCAAGAAGAGAAGGTATTGCGCGAGATTTTCCAGCCACTATAGCTAAGGCCGCCAGCTTCAACGCCAAGAATTGCAGCACCATAAGTAGCAGTGTTCATGTAATAGAACTCGCAATCGCTGATCTCCACGTTGTCAGAATTACAGACAGGCGAATAAATAGCATTCCACGAAGCGGCTTTGCCTTGGAAGCGGCAGAAATGGATAAGAGCGTGATTAGCTCCACCAATTTGAATAGCGGCAGGAACGCCAGCCGTATATGCCGGAGGTCTAAAGTAAATGTTCTTTACCTCTACATAGTTCGCACTGATAGTCAACGAAATAGTATCAGTCGCAGAAGTCCATTGCGTTTCTTTCGGCATAGTGCCACAACCGATTATCTTCAAGCCAGCAAGAGATACCACTACAACTTCGCTAAAACTACCGCGAATGTAGATAGTATCGCCAGCACTGGCAAGAGCAACGGCAGCTGCGATAGTAGCCATAGACTGAGTCCATGATTTACCGTTGTTGTTGTCTGAACCGTTTACGCTATCAGCGTAATATTCGTCTCCGTACCATGACTGTCCGGGAAGCTCAATCCCAAGATTCTCAGCCAAAGTAAACTTATTGAGCCAACTTGCTAAACCCATTTTATTCTCCTAGATTAAGGTGTACTTCCATTTACAGTGATAGTAATTTTTGACCTATTCATATACGATGATCCACCATTGCCGTTATAACCAAGTGCCGAAGGTGCATTTCTGCGATCCTGCACAATAGCCAAGTCAAGCATACGCTGATATTCTGCGGTGTGAATACCCATATCCCCGTCAACATGCTTTTCTGCTTCTGCCAAACAAGACTGCATAACCAAGTCTCCGAATGCCATGCCGCCAATTGGATATGGAGTAGTCGCGTCAAGCTGATAACTCATAAGGATGCGATAGCGATAAGAGACTGTCAATGCTGAACTTGGTGTCTGGTAAAACTCTACCTGGTGACGCAAACCGGAAGCTCCCGAAAAAGTCTTAGGCATAATGCAAGCCAAAGATGAAATGCCAGAGCTACTATTGCTGGCAAGTCTTTCTCGGATTATCCCATAGCTTGTAACTGTTATGGGAGAATATCCAGTTGATTCACCATGATAGAAATAATTACCTACCAAGCTTCCGAAGTCATCTGGCAAATCATAAGTAGAAGTTTCAGCAGTAAAAGTTATCGTCCCGCTTGATTTCAGCATTGTCCAGTCATAAGCACCTAAGACTTTTCTGTAACCGCGCTGTATAACCCTATTGCATCTTGACAGATTATCGCCAGTCGGTGAAGTCGTGCTTCCGATAAGCTCACCTACTGCGCTCAATATATCTGCGTATGCTACACTTAAATTACTTTCTGCCATTGTTCCCCTTAGCGGCTATTTCTTATTGCCGACTGGTTCCTTTTTCACAGGTTCGTCTTCAATGTCACCCAAGTCCTTGCGAAGTGACTGAAAAGCTTTGAATAATGACAAGCCCATCGCCAGTTCTCCCTTGGTAAACCGTGCGTTTACACCAGCTTTTACGATCAAGCTTTCGGCGTATTCGATAAACGTCTTTGCATCTTTTGGCACAGCCATCTTGGTTCCGGTTTCTGGATCATTGTTTACGTCTAAAATTCGTCTCACTGCTTTGTCATGTTCTGGAAGCATACCCTCTCCTTGTTATTAATTAGCCGGGGGGGACAATCCCCCCCGACTGTTTAGATTACGTGTTGAAAATATAGAACTGGTGCGCGTAGAACCAGTCAATTGTCATGGCGTTTGCAGTGCCTTCGCCAGCAACATTGGCCATGGTGAACGCAAGCTCTTCATCATCCGGGATATTGGTCGTAACAGTCTTGACCAAAGCACCGGCAATATAGAACTCAACCCGCTCAGTACCGAAAACACGACATTCAAGATTGATATAAGTCGCGTTAACCGCATCAGTTTTGGTATCAGTTGCCGTACCAGTGCCATCCTTGGATACTTGGTACAGGATATTAGCAGACGCATCAACAATGCTAAAGCCAATAGCATCGTTAGGGATACTCTGTGCTACATCGGTGTCAGCAGTAGTCAGACCAATGAAAACATCCTGCTGATCAGCATCAGTCAATTTAATCCGCGCACCAAAAACGATATTAGTATTCGCAACCGGCAAGAAAGATTCACCAGTCTGTGCCTGAATACCGTTATTGTCGGTAGCGGGAGTATTGAATACAATAGAGCCTCCAGACTCTTGTCCTGGCTGGATATATCCGGCAGTTACTTCGGACACAATAAAGCCTGGAAGAGTGGTTCCGGCGGTTGCATGAGCCGCGCCCAAAACACAATCATCAAAGGGCACACCCCAGATTTCGCCGGGTCGAGTAAGATACTTTTCCAAAGGCACATTTTTCATTGCCAAGGGGGATGCACCACGATCAAAACTTCCGCCACCATACAAAAAACTACCCATTTTATTTCTCCTAATTCTTTAAGTAAAATTCAATTACACAAAACCACAAATACTTTATTCTTTAAGCATAATCGGTTACAGGATCAGACTTCGCAATCAAGAAGCTACTGCGCCGTTTTTCCATAGCCGGAACAAGAGTCCAGTCTTCATGCCGTGCAAAAATATCATGGCTGTTAGTATTCGCACTGCTGAACGGAGTAGTCCGACCGTATTCACCCTTAACCGTACCAACATTATAGGCATTCCAGTCAAGGCCGATAATGGGGGCAGAGGTCGAGAAGTTGTTGGTCAGGTAAGGAACCCATTCAACAGGATTGCGAGCAAGCATAACGCTATCCTTGTACTTGAGCAAATCCATGCCAATGTTATCATTACCAGCTTCAAGCAAAGTTTCCAGCGCATCAAGAACAGGCTCAGTGGTGTAGATGCCATAACGCGGAGTGCCAGAATATTCAGCAATCGGCTTGTTTTTGATACCAGTGAAGGCACACTTACGAAGAGCTTTCTTGATTTTCTTAACAAGATCAGTACTGCTCACGTCGGTGTAGCTGTTGGTATAGTTCATGTAATGTTCGTTGGCAGAAACAGTACAGTCAACTCCACCGGGGCCGCCAGACCAAACAGAGTGATTGCCGCCGTTAAAGCCTTCACTAGCATTATACACAAGCCAGTAACCAAGCAAGCCGTAAGGAGTCTTGCTATCGGTGGATGCAGTTGCGCCAACCCAACCCATAGATTCAAACTTCTCATACTTGCCAATTTCATTCTGATAAGCAAGCTTTTTGGTAAAGCTGAAAATAGCTTCTTTGCCAGCATTTACGCTGATCTGCTTTTTATCATAATGAGTACCAGTAGAAATGTAGCGGAAAGGCACAGTGCCAGTAGTAGTGCCGTCAACCTGTTCAAGAGAGTCAGTCTCAAACAACGCAACAGCGCGAGTGTTTTCGTCACCGTTCAGCAACAGGTTATAAGTATACTGCTTGCCGGTAAGCTGCACTTCCGGGGTCTTGTTAAGCAATCGCTCAGCCATAGGATAAGACTGCAATTCAGTTGCAGCATCAGACAATTTGTTTTCCTGGATAGAATCAAAAGTAGAGTTGACAATATCCGTAATATCAGTCACATGAGTTGCCATTTGTTTCTCCATTTTATCTTATGGAAAGAGTTAGCGTCCGTTAATTTGGCTGTCGATGTTTGCCATAATCGCATCGCGTGTACTAGGTTTATTTTTACCAGTATCCCTACTACCGCTTGGACGCGATATCTTGGTTCTAGAGCCAACCTTCTTAGCTAATTCTTTCCTTGCCACTTGTTTTGTTTGTTCTGCAAACACAATATTTGCAGCGTTTTGCACTTGTTTTTCAATTGGCGTATGCGTACCTTTTTGCTGATCGAGTTCATTAAGCTGTGAAAACTGCGCGTGTAATTTCATTCGCGCCGCTTGCTGCTTATCATCAACATCTTTCAGAGACCCTTTGCCTAGAAGCGACTCGAAGTCTTCGCCTAAGCCGCTTGCAGCGCCGTCAAAAGACGCATTGTCTCTTCTTCTTAGTTCTTCTTGCAAAACAGCTATAACTTCATTCTGTTTTTGGTCGGAATCAGCAAACTTCTTTTTATAAAAGTCATCCATCTTAGTTAATACGCCGCCATATTCTTCATCCATCTCTTCTGTGATACCAAGGTCAAGCCATTCGGTATTTTCTTCCTTAACCTCAGCGCCGCCTTCTTCTTCTGGCTTCTGCGTTTTTGACTCAATCAATTTCAGTGCAGAAAATAATGCTTCATCACTACCAAAGCTTTCTGCGTCCTCCATAGACAAGCCAGCTTGCGCTGCCACATAGATAGCGTTCTTAGAAATACCGGGGGATGCGCTTTCCTCTTCGACTTCCTTTACCTCTTCGCTATCATCTTCGCCGGAATTATCATCGGCTTCTTCATCAGCGGATTCTTCAACGCTGATAGTTTCTTCGTTTTCTTCACCGGAATCATCTTCGGTGACATCTTCGTTTTCTTGTTCATTAATGCTATTAAGTGATTCTCCGATACCATCCATAATGCTATCTACCTGATTAACTGCTTCTTCTGTTACTTCAACTTCCTCAACATCTGCCGACATAAATTGCCTTTCTAAACATACGAATTATTAAAATGATACCCATGAGCTTTCATGTATTTACGCTTGTGAACATCGGAGTCAAAGTGAGGCTCTCCATTTTTATTCCAGCCACTAGCGGATGCGCCCATTTGTTTATCTTCTGCCATAGTCTGCGGAACATCTTCTGGCGATACTGCTAGTGCAAGAGAAGGTTCTCCCTTGGTTGGACTATCACCTTGATACTGCACTCCCATTTCTTTAGCGTAATTGCGTTCCATCTTTTTTCCGCATTTACACTTAACGGTTTGTCTAACTTCACTCATTAGGCAAAGGCGTTCTTGATTACTACCGCAATATTCGCAATGATATTGATAAAAAGGCATTGACTTACCACCTTCCGCTCGTATTGAATATCGGACAAACAGAGACAAGCGGAGCGTTTGCAGTTGACTTTAGCGTAAACGTAGTTACGCCCGGACCAATTTCAACGGGTGAATTAACGTTCAGCAAAAACTTCTTAGCACCTTCGGATGTAGCCGGTGTGCCATCGGAAACAGCACACATTATTACTTCTACCTGCGCCGCCGCCGCCGAGTCAATGCCGCTATGCTGAACTGAATAGCGTTTTGTTCTACTTAGCGTAACGGATACAGCAGTTCCACTTGTTACGATTGTTGCCGGGTTGTTATCTGTGTCTGCAACTCCGACTGACGTTGGATTAGCCATTTGTTACTCCTATTGACTCACTTTTTGAAAAGCACTTGCTTGCTCATTTTGAGCGTTAAGCCCTGCGTTAGCTGCCATCATTCCAGCCATACGCCCATTTTTTGATTGTCCCGGTCTGCTTGTTCGTTCATAAGTCCGGTGTGTGTTTTGCGGCATACTAACCATGCCTGACTTTTCTTCCTGCATGCCCTGTTGATCCGGGTCCATGTCTATTAGTAGCGAAGAGGTTGGCAATCCCTGATACTCAGCTATCTTCATTACCAGCTCTGCAACATTAGGCATTTTGCCCAGCTGCATTAATGCTTCTGCATTTGGCATAAGCACTTGCGTTAGGAATTGACTACATTGAGCCGCCTTTGTTTTTGGCGTTTCATCCATTAATGAATATGGTTCAATATCAAAGTTGTAATCAAGGAAATCGCCTTCTCTTATCTCAGGTGTCCACTTTTCAGGAACAGTTATTCCCGCGCCCGGGAATGCAAATCCAATAGGCATTTCGCGAAGTGGGTCTGTCCATAAATACCATGCATGTTTTTTGATCGCGTCCTTTACGAAGGCCATAGACTCTCGCTGCATGTTATCTATAATCGCAGATGCCGAATCATGGATAAGCTGGTCTTGTTTTGCCGTTTCTGTTTGTGCTTCAAGCCCACCAAGCGAAGTAAGGTTTCCTGCGTTCACGTCAAAAGCGTTTTGCGCCCACATAGTGAAATTATGGTTCGTTGGGTCTGGCCCGCCAAACTTTACTTCTCTAAGCGAATCAGGATGGTTCAGTAGGGTTATGCCGCCATCGCCAGTAATCTTCACGGATTCTGCATCATCTTCTTCTCCGCGCTGTCCAACATTGATTGTCTTTTGGCGAATAGCTTGACCTTGCAGTTTTACCGTAAGTTCGTTAACCAAATTATGTAGCGGCAATTTGTCCTGTACTGGTGACGATGACAATACTTCGCCTGGAACTTTATCAAAACCAAGGACTGAATACATCCCGCCTTCCGGGCCTGCAAAATCATGATGCATCAACGGCGTGTCATCACCTTCTGCCATTAACAGATATTTGTTTTCTTTCGGAAGATAAATGTCAAACACATATCCCATTTTCCGAATACGAGTATCTTGCTCTTCAACAGCACCAGATACACGTGGTTCCGGCTTCATATCGCTATTGCTCAATACTTCGATAAGTCCGCGTTGTTTCTTTTTGCGAATAGATTTAATCCAAGAAATAGGCATTTGGTATCTATCACCGATTAAGCTTATCTGACTCATTGAACGCGCTTCAAGGTCTATAACAAAATCGTTTGGATGCACTGATTCAGAAAATGGCTTACCAGAATCATGCCATTCGCCATCAAGCTCAAAACCTTCTTCGCCACGAGCAAGCCCTGTCTTCAATACGCCAAATGCAAACATGGCATTCATGACCGCGTCTGAATATGCGTCTGCAAGACGTATTTCTTCAAGATGCCGGTTAAGGGCAAGCTGGAAGTTATTCGAAAATCCTTTTAGCTTATCATATTCAGTGTTAATTAATACCTGTGGAATACCACTTGAAAGGCGGCGGATATAAATATTGACCATCTTGCGGATTTCGTTAATAGGGACATGGTGGCGTAAATCATCTCCACCTTCTGATCTATTTGAATTTTTGTTAATGCCATTGCCATAATATCCGCCAGCATATTGCGTCACGCCCTTACGCATAGCAATTCTGTGCGGTTCCATTTCCTTGTAATTCTTTTTAATTATTTCCATTAAATTAGAAGGAATCCCATGACCGTCAAACGAGAAATCGTCAACGCCATTCTTGCCGAACATGCCTTTTATCTTTTGAGTTATCTTACCTAGCATCTTTCCTCCATTCAGCAATCAAACATGCTGTACTTTCGTTGCTGACTGCGCCTATGTTCCGCCATACGCCCTGCAAAGCTACCCCTGGGCGGCTTAGTTTGTTCCGGACGCGGCTTTGGCCTGCACTTCATCGCTTGCCATAGAATCGCAGATGCAGTAGCTATATCGCCATGCTGTTCGCCCTTGGCAGAGTTATCGCTTGTAGATTTTGACTTTTGGTGGCATACTCCGCCTGAACCGTCATGCACAAACTGTTCACACTGAGCGTATTCTTCTTCCGAATGAGTGATAAACATATGATCAAACATCGCGGATTGATATTCACCCATCACGGTCATTTTGATAGCACGGTTGCTTGGCAAGCCAGGAAGGTCTTCTTTCTTACCTTTAGACAGATATTTGAAAACAGGTGCGTATCTTCGGATTATATGTGTGCCAAAAGCAACACCCGGACCACCTCTATCCCATGCAAGGAAAGCTTTACCTATTTCTGTCTTGAAATACTCACAAAATAGCAAAGTAAGTCTCGCGAAGTCTTCTGGTGTGATGCCGTTGCTGCGATACTCGAATATCTTACGATTGGAAATATCATCGCCAACTGCTAACGCTGAGTCACTTGCGCCTGAGCCGGTAGCTATGTCGCATGCTATCGTGTAGCTAGTATTTTGAGGTGGCTTTCTTAATTCATCATGAGTAAACCATGCCTTGCACTTATCGAACCTTGTGTCTGCATCAACAATATCAAGTTTCTTTATGTTCTTCTCTTTAATAAACTCGGTGACATCGCCGATGAAAAATGGTTCCATCACATGCATTGCCCTTATATTAGAAAGTCTGCCTATGACAAAAAATGGGCTGCCAGAACCAAGGTAAGAGATTTGTATTTCCTGCGATATATCTTGGAATGTATCAGCGGCTGCTTCTTCTGAGTCAAACCACGGGGAACGTAAAAACTCCCAAATGGCTCCGGGGTCTGCATGAGTTGGTGCTATTCTGAATTTATACCCGGGGTTTTCTTTATGCCATTCTTGGTCGATAATCTTAACTACGCCATCTTCGACGGAATAAAGACCTTGTGCTTTTATCGGGTGCAAAGACCAATGTAAGCTCATCCAATCAATACCGGCCTTCATCTTGGCTGTATGGAATGATCCACCAACGCCATTTGGAGTCGATACCCTGATCTGACACCTGGTGGACTGGTTCATGGATTGAGTAATCTTCTCGCCATTTTCAGCAAAAGCTTCTTCGTCACGGAACTGAGCTAATTGCCGTCCACCACGACCGGCGTTCTCGTTAGAGGTTTCGCCAGTTATAGCGCTCTTATTCTTGATATTGCATACGCTCATGCTTGGCCTACCAACTTTAGCTTCATGAATCATGCCACGGACTTGCAGCGCATTTGGCAACCGCTCTTCGATGAAGTCTAATTTTGGGAATAAAGCGTCCATGCTGCCAGTTTTGTCCACATACTCTTCTTTTCTGGAAACACATTTGAACTCGCTTTGCGGGAAAAGCCGCCAGAACCAATCCAATACTATCAGAACTCCCCAAGAAACTCCCATATCACGGGATTTATCAATACCAATGTCCCATCTGCGGAATGTCTTAGAAGGTTTTTGTGATTCCTGCAGGTTATAAACGATGTTATCAATCATGATGTCTTGGAAATAGTAGGTTATGAACGGTGCTGTCTTCTTCTCAAGTCGTGGATCAAGCGTCCAGACGAATGTGTTTATGTAAAATAAGATATCTGCTTTGCATGATTTCACTATTAATTGACGAAACGCAGCATCGGCTCTCATGCGGTCCCACACGAAAGCTCTCCATAATAGATTAGCAGTGCGTTCCTTCGGTACATCAGAATATCGAAGGAGCGACCCGTCCAAGAATTGCTTCGGCCTCTTGAAGTAAAGACCCAAACTCTTCGCGAACTGCGTCTGCCATCCCTGTAAGGTCGAGGTTTTCCTCATCGTTCACCTTTTCCACGGTAGTGTTCTTAGGCGGAGCTACACGCTCAAGAATCGCCTGAAACGTTTTATTGTCTTCCCTTGCTTGAAGCAAGATATTCCATGCCATAATAGTGGGGGCATCATCTCTTGTTACTGCTGCATTTTCCTCTGGATCGTAATGAGCTATAACCCAAGCACAATGTTCCACTGTAAGCTTAAATTTGTTATCTTTCTTCGCCGGTGCCTTCTTGGTTGCTTTTTTTGCAACCTTTTTCTTTGGTTCAGCAGGTAAAGATTCCTTGTAAATCTTCCATATTTCATCGCAAGCAAACTTATCACCGTCAACCTTAGTCATAGTCCTAAGTGCGCTGTTTCTAATATCCTGGAATTTTCCAAACAGCTTATGGGCTTTAAGCCATTTAGTGCGTTCCTCAGCCTTCATCTGTATGCCCCACGGATATTTACCAGCCACTTTTGCTCTCCTGCGTAAGTCCGAGCCAAAAGAAAAACGACGGCAGTAGGGTTGTGGCCCCACAATGCCGTCGTTCTTCTCCGCAGTCTGGTTGAACAGGTAATTAATCTATTCTTCTCAGCCCGGACACTTGAATTTTAAACTGCTCCTAATCGTACCCTTTGGTTAACTCGCGAACCTGACAAGGCGCATCTTCGTTTAGCTTCTTAAGCATTCGCCTGCGATATCTAGCAAGTTGGTTCTTTATCCACTTGGAATCTTTTTTATGATCGCCTATTCTTGTTTTATGGCAACTCATAATGATTCCTAAATACCTGCCAGGGGTTCCCGATAAACGGTTAGCTGCTGACAGGGGGTAAATTGGAGGCGGTCGCGGGACTTTCACCCGCAAGCCTGATTATTTGCCCTTGACCGGCTTAGCAAATTCAGCGCGACTGCCCTATTTAATCTAAACACCGACAGGGTTCACCCCTTCACAGCTTTTAACAGCGTCGGTTGTAATGTTCTCGTAAGTCTTCTCGAAGATGTCAGGCTTGCAAGGATAGAATTCACCGGCAACGCCTTTAATTATCCAATCGCCAATTGGAGCTGAAAGCCACCCCTCAAGCGTTTTAATTTTCAACCCTTTACGCTTGACTAAATCACAGTAATCATCCCACAAATTGCTACCAGTCCACTGCACAGCTTCAACAACAACAGGCTTTTTCCTAAACTTTGGCATTTGTTCCCCTATTCAATATTCGTAACTATATCCAACAGATATCGTTTGTCAAGTATATTGCTGGATAAATCTGTAGAAAGTTAGCGGATTTGTGCAGAAAGCTATCTATGCAAAAGCAGAATCGGCGCAAAGTTCACTCGTGTACCGCTCAAGCAGTAAGGTGATCTTGCGGGGCTTCATAATGCCAATATCACGACAGATTCCAGCAAGCAGGTTATCCTCTTGTATGCAGGTGGGGTCTTTAGAGAACTCCTCTATGACGGCTTCTGCAAGCGCTACGATAGCTTCATAATCAGCTTTATCTTCTTTTACTGATTTGTCTGGAGGAGAAAACCTCTTATGCTTCTCGTAATACTTGATGTCGCATACCATGTGATAAATAACGTTAGATACAGACTTTGCGTGAGTGTGGTTACGAAGGCTCTTTAGCTCTGTTACTAGCGTAGTGTCTTTGCCTTCGTCGAATATGGTTGGCCTAGGTAACAGGCTGTCGTATATGATTGCGATAAAGCTGTCTTTGTACTCAATGTCGCTAAATGATGAACGAACCGCCTTAGCCATATCTTCCTGCGTAAATCCCATCTCTGTATTCTCCTTTGAGATAACTATACCTGACGATAATCTGTATGTCAATACACTGTTTTAATAAAACGGAAATATTCAGGTTTATCCGAAGCTCATACAGCCCTTCTAAGAGCTTGCTTTATCTTTACCCTAGTAATGGCATCAGAAAGCAATCGAAAGCTGTTAGGATTGATCTGTGTGTGAAACGGGGGTATATTAGGAGGCTATTGATGGGGATGATTGCAACTGACAAGGAATACTTGACTGTTCAGAGTGGTTGTTTCCGTTTTGGAACATACCAGTGGCAAAAGGGGGGTACGTTGAAGTAAATTGGGGTACTCTTGCTGGAGGGCTAGGGTGGGGTGGTAGCACAATTCGGCGGGGGGGGCGGGGAAAACTTTTCAGACTTTGGGAAAAAGGGACTCCTAATCGCCCACATGCATTGAATTCATTCATAAGCCCTCCCTTATTAATGCCATATCGCACACATAAACCCTTGATGTATAACGGCTTGCGCATGGTAACCCGCCTCTTGTCCGCCTGTTATCCAGTGGGGATTAACCCTATATTGGTGCTATAATAGCATCATCTGTACCCGCGCTTGCTATGCTTTTGTCAGGTTTTCCTTACACTCTTGGCTATCCATCCTTACCCATTCCCGCGATGTTAGCCTTAATCCCCTGCCCTTGCCCAGACCTAATCT
>Ga0207997_1000826_pt1 | contig 15833 bp, 30 predicted proteins | sample AntAceMetag02UKN_FD_184777 | JGI IMG/M metagenome (GOLD analysis project Ga0207997, IMG submission 184777) | Saline lake microbial communities from Ace Lake, Antarctica - Antarctic Ace Lake Metagenome 02UKN (SPAdes) (version 2) | ecosystem: Environmental > Aquatic > Non-marine Saline and...
TACTGCCTGTTTGCTTTTGTCTTGTTTGAACTCTACTATCTATTTTACCAGCACTGGCAAGTTCTTTAGCCTTCACTTTAGAAGTAAAGGAAATAAATTTACCATCACTTTCAAATACATCAATATCTGTATCAGAAATCTTGCCTTGTGATTTTGATTGTTCTATAGGAGGAGTTAATTTTCTTTCTACATACCTTGTCGGTCTGCCACCACCTTTAATTAATCCTGTTTGTTGTGATGTTACAATTATTCTACCATCTTTTCTAGTAACATTTTTAATAACTGGACCAGTGACACTATCATTTTTTGATTTCTTAGAAGTAGGTTCTTCTGGTTCTGGTCTTGTAAGAGTCGCATTCCCATTTTTATCTGTATAAATAGGACGCAGTTGCTTCTTTGGTATTGCTTGTTGTCTTTTTCTTGCGGCAACTCCTTCTGCAACTGCTGCCAAATATCTAGGATCATTTCTAAAACCTCTACCCAATCCTCTTAATGTGTTAGGATCAATATTTCCGGCTTGTGCTTGCTTCCTCACATTATCCAATTGGGTTTGAAGTCTTGTCATAGACCTATTTTATAATATATTATTTATATATTTAACTTTATATACGGGTCTTTTTCATCAATATCATCGTTTTTTATGAAGTGTAATATGCCGAGCATAAACATTTTAGCTCTTATTTCTTTATCTTCAATTAATGGATAGTGTCTCAACAAGCTTTCATATTCTTCTTTTGTAACATATCTACTATTAGGTGCTTTATTTAAATCTGGTATCTCAACAATACATTTATCATTAAACAGCTTGAAGTTCTCCAAACCAGTATATACTTTTTTTATCTTTTCCTCATATATCTTTTCATAATCCTTTATCGGAGAACTTATATTTATTACTAACCATTCAAGTCTATATTGTAAATTATCATATTCTTTATATTTTTGTATGGTAATGGTCAACATACTTTTTTTGTCATAATTAACTTTCTTAAAAAAACGCCATAGCTCTATAATCTTCTTCCATACATTTTCTTGTATATGAAACAAGTTGCCATGCTGGTCAATTAAGCTTTTATTATAGCACTTAGGGATTCGTCTGCCTATTAGTATTTTTAACATCTTTCACCTTTTCCATTTGTATATTTATCTTAATCAATTTCAAGCCATTTATATAATTATCAATGTCAAATAATATATCATCTAATACTTGCTTCTGTGCTTTTAGTTTATATCTTAACTTTTCATTATCTGTTAAAGCTCTTATTTCTTTTAATAACTTCAAAGTTAAAAAAAACTTATTCGGTGTTATAATCTTATTTTGCTTTGTCATCAATCACCTTTGGAACTAATATCATATCAAACTTTAATAAAAAGTCTATACAGGTTTTGCTCTTTTCACTCTTAGCATATTTATTGACATTCTCATTCTCCAAAGCTTCTAGGATTTTGTCATTCATCAAACCAGCATGTTTCATCTTATTTGCTTTTAAGCTTTTAATCTGATCCCAGACGGATTCATACAGCACATCCAATGCACTTATCTCATCATCCATGAATTCTTTATTTTCTGAGCTAATTTCTAATATCTTCCACTTTACCACATTTTCTTCAAGCTCTTCCTTCTCATCATAGTATTTCATATCTGTTGGATAATTAAATGTGCTTCTTTCATTAAGCCATTTCTTATAAGCTTTCTTTAAACTCTGCGTGATCATTTCCCACAATATCTTTTGACCATAGCTTTTAAATGTGATCTTACTAATTAAAGCTTTTGGCAATACTCGTCCAACTTTAATCTTTGCTGTCCTCATTCTAGCCCCTCACATAATTATTCTTTCTTCTTCCTGTACCAAAACAATAATAACATTTACCTGAATATTCTATATCAGGATATTTCTTCAATCTCCTTTTTGTTGGTACATTACCAGTACCAAAACAATTATGGTATATCTTATCAACTTCCATTATGCTCCCCTCATCCCTTCATAATCTCTCTTTGGTAATCCATTACCACAGTCACAATAAACCTGACAATTTTTAAGCAAAGGTTTACTTGGTAATCTTCTCTCTATTATTTTTGTACAGTATGGACATCTATAAGTAAATATCCCATATTCCTTTCCCCCTTTATCATTTGCCATCTTTATCACCCTCTGTTATGTTTAACATACTTTCTCTAAAATATTGGCAGTCACCCATAAACATTATTGATGTGCCATCATTATAATCCTTTTGGATTAAACAATAGTCATGTGTTAACAAGTAATCTCTTGCATTATCATCTACTCCTATATCCCAATTGACATTTATGTTAGATAAATTCATAGTCCAAAACATACCAAACCAACCAATTGCTAAAACAACAATTACAATTGAGCTTAATATCCATTTATATTTTTCACTTGTCATTATTTATCCACCGCCCTATATTTTTCAATTTCCTTTTTAATCTTAAACAATTTATAATCATCATCCCAATAAGTATCCAATATTTGTTCTATCTTATTTATATAACCTGAAGCTCTAAATTCTTTTTTCCAATCAACTTTATCTTTTGCTTTGCTCATCTTTCTCCTCCACTTCTTTATTAATATAATCTACAGCTTCACCATTACCTTCTTCCGGTTCTTCTATACTTTCTTTATTAAACAATACATACCTACAAGCTAGATAAACAAAAAATATAACAACTGCAAATAAAAACCAATCAAATATCAATCTCCAAGGTATCATTTTGTCACCAATGCTTTTATCTTAGCATATCCATATCCCAACAGCATAAACAAAGGAATTATCATAAGCCCTTTAATCTGCCAACTAAATATATATAGAGGATAATAGAACTTCACAGTCATAGCAAAGAATACAAAAAATGTTATTGCTAGATAATAAACATAGAAATATGTTTTATGCACTTCTGTTTCTATGTACATCATGATGTAAGCATTAATAAAAGGTAATGTAAAAAATAATATCAAAGCTGTATAAAACTCTCCTATATGTTTGCTATAAAATAATATAGCCATAAATAAGAATACATAAGAAAATATGCTTGTGTCAAATAATCCTTTGCCTGTATTGCTTGTCTGCTTTTTAAGTATATACTTTAATTGATCCTTTTCTGTTTTAATTTTCTTGTCTTCTATCTTTTTAAAATAAATTTCTGCTTTCCCTTCTTTTAGATTATTAACTAAATGTTTTATCTTTAATTTATCCAAAAATAACATTAACAATATAAAAGCTCCAATTATACATAACCAACCTATCATATTAAAACCACCTCCAAATATCCGTCTTTTGTATTCTTTCTATATCCATCTTATCCCAACAACAATTATTTTGATTTAATTTACAACAATCATACAATATTACACAATCACCTTTGTCTTCATGTTTGCTACAATAATAATAGCTGAACTCTGTTCTTGATCTGATTATAAAAATTGTATATGTTTTATCTTTGTTATAGTATATACTTTCACCAAATCTTGTTCCTTCCAAAGACCCTACCATTATAAAACCATACTTGACAAGCATTCTTAATTTACGCTTCATCTTTATTGCTTCTGTATTGCCATGGGTTTTAATAAGCTTACCGAGTAAAGTTTTATTTGTTTCTGGCTTAGTCTTTAAAACTTCTGCTATATTTTCGATATCTAACATTTTAATGCTTTAACATTTTTAACCATCTTCTCTGAATCATCAAGGATAAAGGAGATTTGTTTAGTGTTTATATCTACATGATAGTGTTCTTTAATATGTAAGGCTAATCGTTTTAAAGTTACATTGCTATCTCTGATCATGATGTCTTTTAAAGTTTTGATTAACAATGCCCTATAAATATCCATCTTAGTTATTGATGCCATCACATCTGTAGAATGATAAATATTTCTTTCTCTTACCTCTAAATATTTTGTATAAAGAGTTTCACTTGGTTTTGGTACTGTAACTATCTTCCAAAAGTTAGGATGTCGTTTTAATTTATCTCTAATAACTTCTGGGCTAGTAAAGTTTGTATAACTTCCCAAATCTTTAAAACTGCCTAATGACCAAGAATCCATTTCCGGATTAATGTTTTTAATAAATAATGCCCCCTTGCCTCTATCAAAAACTTCTATCCAATAATTAACATAACTTTCAAGATAAACCTTATCAACCTTTCTAACCTTCAAAGGGAAACACATTATATAGAATAAATGTTTGGTTCTTACTTGTCCAAGTCTTTTCTTTAAATCTTTATTCTCTGATTTACTCCAATTCTCCGAACTGCAGAAATTAATACCTTCATCTAATATTAATGGAGAAAATGGTGGTAATGATTCTATTTTTTCCATAGCCTGTTCATTTGTATAGGCAATGTATTTATTCGGATCAAATTGCCATCCAATTAACCTACACCATTCTTTGGCTAATGCTAAAGCAAAGCTACTCTTACCAACTCCTTTTCCACCGGTAAGTAATATAAAAATATCTTTATTTGCTATGACTTCATATAACAACATGTCAATAAATTTTCTATAAGCTCTATGCGAAATCCCATGACGCTTTATTTTATAATATTGGTATTCATTCTTCATCTCTGTAAATATAGTCATAATTTCATTAAAAGTGAAACTCTTCTTATCAGATCCCATTTTTAAATCTATTATCTTCTTTACAAGCTCTACATCTCCATAACCCATATTCATTGTCATATTATTTGCTCCTCACACTTATTAGCATATTTTCTTATAATTTTCGATCTTTCTTCTGCAACCTTGGTTTCAAATGTTCCATTAACATATATCTGATAAATGAAACTAAAAAGCTTATTTTTATTCTTTCTTAGTATTCTACCCACTCTTTGAATAGTTTGCCTTGCAGTACTGAATCCTGATAATATTATACAACAATCTATATTTTTGACATTCCAACCCTCATCTAACATTCTTGAAGTTATTAACACATTAACCTCTCCTCTCTCATATTTATTAAAACTATTCATCTTTTCCTTTTCACTTACACCAGAATCCATTATACAGCTATGAATTCCAACATCAAGCAATAACCATTTTAATTTTCTGTTTATAGCATTATATTGATTAAATATGATTATTTTCTTTTTTGGATTCTCTTTACATATTTTAACAGCTTCTCCCAGTTTTCTTTCGTAATTGAATATTAATTTATTCCTTTTGTTTATTTTATTTAATATATGAATTTTAAGGGGATTATCGTTAGGTGTGAAATGAAATTTATGGATCCCACCTATTGATTGAAATAATGTTCCAATTTCTTTTTGTAATGCATCATATTCATTTTGTATGCCTTGATCTGTTATATTGACTCCAATATTGAAAAATTTATATGGTGTAAGGATATCTGCCTTCAATGCATCTCCAATACTGAATTGATAAAAATTATTGTCAAATATTCTCAGTATCTTCCAATGCCTAGCATTTGAATCATCAATAGTAGCAGATAATCCTAATTTATATTTAAAATTGTGTTTTAGGTATTTCCTAAGATTATCCGAATATAAATTATGTATTTCATCAAATATACAAAATTCAAAAGTATCAAGTGGTATTCTAGACAAAGAGGCGATAGTGGTTAAAGTTATCTTATTAAATTGTTTCAATTTACCATAAAACAATCCGACATTATGAACAAAGAAACCACTACTATATAATTCTTTTATCCAAGTATCTTCAAGAAGAACAATTTTAGGTACAACGATCAAAATTCTATAATCAGAATTAATTTTTTGTATTGCTTTAATACATTCAATAGCAAATATGCTTTTCCCTGATCCTGTGGCAGAACTGACTAATAAGTGTTTTTTATCTAAAAATAGCTTTAAAGCTTCCTCTTGCCACTCATATAATTTTTTGCTCAATTTCCCTCTACAAGAAACCCATTCTGGCATAATAACTAGTCATCACAAAATATTGAATAATGTATAGAATTATTACTAATACAGGATACAAATACATAACCCATTTAACAATCTTTACTACATTAAATTTTTTCCCTTTCTTATTAACATAATTTATATATTTATCTTGATCCTTTATTTTATAATAAATATAAACTAGAATTGCATATATTGCAAAGATAAAAATAAAATCACTTATATTTACCATTCTTACATTTTTTGTGACCATAGTCATGGTAGGATTGTCTATTGTTATTGATGTGTTAGAAATATTAAAATTTGTCATAGTAGTATTTTATAATAAACTATTTAAAAATATTTATATACTACATTATATATAATTAAATATATAAATATATATAAACTCTAATAATAAAAAATAACTTATGAATATTAAACAGTTAAAAGAAAAAGGCTTCAAAACTGTATTGTTCTTTCTGCCACAAGAAGATATACATATAATAAATATAATCAAAGCTAAACAAGGTTTTACTAATAGAAATGAAGCTTTGCATTTTTTGATTAAAACGGATGGGGAAAAATACAAATGAAGTTAAAGTTGACAAATGGTGAAGTCATTGATATAAAATTCTGGAGTTTTTTTAAAATATTTTCTATTGCATATACGGTTCTATTTGCTATGTATGTTGGATTTATATTTTTGCTTGTTTTTATTTTGATGTTATTTACAATATAAAAGGTGATAAAAAATGCATGAAAAAATAGATGCCGTAGAGCTAAAAAATTATTATATAAAGACTAAGGGCAAAGATGTTGAAAAGAAATACGGAACAGTAGGAATAGGAATAGCAGAAGTTATTCTAGCAGATTATACAGAAGCATTGGAAAAAAATGGAATTATAATGGTAAAGGAAAAAACTCCAGAACCTGAAGAAGAACCATTACCTGCACCACCAGAACCGGCAGATGCTGTAGATGAGATTCAAGAGCATATGGACAAAGCTATGCCAGTAGAAGAACCAGTAGAAGAAATTATACCAGAACAAGAAGAGGTTGAAGAACAACCAAAGCAACCAAGTTTCCTTGATAAATTAAAAGGGAATCGGAGGTAAGAATGGCATTAATGAAACAAATTGAAGGCGACGAAAAGTTTGTAGCAGTTAAGAAAACATACTTAGTTATGTTAATCTTTATCAGTATTATTTGCGCTGTTACATTAGTATTTGTATTAGGATTGTAGAGGTGACAAAATGGGACTTTTTGATAGAATGAAGGATAACAAATACTTAAAGAATATGAAGACAATGGCAACAACTAATTTAAGTTTGCTAGATACAATGATTCAAACAGAAGATGACTACGATAAAGTAAAAGCAGAAAATAAGCTGTTAAAAGATGAAATTGTAAAATTGAAAACTAGATAATGGACATTATAGAAATAATAATTTGGGGTATATTAGGCTTAGCATTTATAGTAGCCTTGATTACCCTTTTTGGTAATATAATGTGAAACTGAGTCCATGGTCTTGGTTTTGTATTATCCTTGCTTGTTTGTCAATCATAACTCAGAAGTGGGGGATCTTACCTTATGCTATTATATTATATTTTATTGGCTGGATATTAAGAGCAATTGTAAATAAAGATAAAGTGGGTGTATGATGAAAGATGAAAACTTTGCAAAGTTAAGCGTGAATGATAAGATTGATTATAATAGAATAGAGAATAAAGTTATTTCTTATTGCCTTTGTTCGTTTGGTTGTTTTATATTATTTTGTATATTAGGTATCCAATGTTTAAAATTTGCTTTTAATGATAATGAATTTATTGCAGGTATATGGTTCTTGTTAGCATTAATTACTATTGTATGTGAATTTATATTCCTTGTTTATGGTTTTGCAAAACAAATAAAAGCAGACATGAAAGTTAAAAAGATATTGGAGAGTAAAAATGAAAAAAGATAATATTGAAGATATTATAGTTTATATAGTTAAATGGGGTCTTATAATGTTAATTGCTGTTTCGATAATAGCTATGACAACAAGAGTAGTAGAAGAGAAGATAACACAAAACGAAATGATTTATAAACAATGTATAAACACCTGCAATGATAAAGACTTTAATGGCTTCGCGAGAGTTCAATGTGTTGAAGCTTGTAATGATTTCTATTTAAGATTAGTGCAACCGGATAATGTTACTCATGTGAGTATTAGAAGCTTATGTTTGGTTAAGATATAATGAGAAGATTAACTAAGCTTGATATTGAATGGTTGCAAGAATTTGCTAGAAGAATAAATACACATGAACAAGCTAGTTTAATAATTAGTAATAACATATTGACTATTTTTCACAAACCATATGTCGGTATTTATTTAATGTAAAATGTTAACACCACAACAAAAGCAAATACAAAAGAAGATAGCAAACCTTGTTCTAGAAAAGAATGAATTAGAAAGACGTTTAATACAGATAGATTCTGAGTTAGTGATATGTGTTGGCTTCTGGTGTCGTGAAGATATTAAGGATCCACCTAAAAACTGACCTTGTCCTAATTCTGAAAAACCTTATATGGCTTAATAGTGAACTGAGGAGATTTTGCCCAAACTTCTATGGAACCATATGACCTCTATACCCAACATATGTAGGGTTCTTTATAAAGGTTCTACCCTTTTTTCAAGCGTATATATAAATGGCTGTCACAAAGCTTACAACCTCGTTAGTAAGTTAAATATATAGCCCAATATTCTTTAATTTTTGAAAAAAAAACTCAATAAAGGCTATAATAAAATAATTATTTTATTATGAGAATCAAATACAATTTTTGCCCAAAATTATTTATCCGCAGGGAAATTTATTATTTTTATAGATCAATGTTTAGAATTTTATATATGTAGAACAGAACTAGAGTTTAAAGGTGTGATTGTTCTACATATAGCATGCATTACCTTACACTATATGAAACTTAGGAGGTCAACATATATATAATGCATACAAAAATGAAATACATAAGAGGATATCTAATATAAAACTCAAGGCTTATGCGGTCTTAACATAAACCCTGAGATGGATCCATTATGTGGGTAACGAACCATATTATATTTTAATTTGCCAATATAAATATATTATTATAATATAACCTCTATATTATAGGAGTTATTATACCCTATTTTTTAAGAGATATGATTTGTATTATTTTGTATTAATTCCCTCAAGTGCCGAATTCATACAGTACAAGCTCTCTACTGTAAGAATCTGACATTTTGTATTAAGATTTGTATTACGTTTTAAAAACTTAATACAAAATTAAACGCCGAATTCGAGGGGTAGAGAGGCTCTACTAGGCATGTAGGTTTTTTTGTATTAATTATTAAAAAATATATATACTCATATATCTATACATCAAATATATATATCTGGCAGTGCTTAATAACTTAATAAAATAATACAAAATAACACTCAAGTGCAGAATTCGAGAGGTACAAGCTCTCTACCCTCAGAATTTTTTGTATTAAGCAGTAATAAACGTAATACAAAAATTAATAAAATAATACAAAACCCTTATAAAATATATAACAAATAGTATTAAAGTATAACATTATCATAAGTAAAAGTATTTTTAATTAAGAAAGATAAGCCTATAATAATTTTAGGCTTTCAACTATTTCTGCATTGCCTTTGAAACCAACACAAGTTAAACTTCCTTCAGGAACTTGAGTTAAGCCGGCATCTTTAATATAGAAAACATCTACCACCGTTCACTGTATGTAGGAAGTGATCCTCCGTGTTTACTCCTTTCGCATTAAGTGGCTTATTGATTAAAAATAAAACCCCAATGAAGCCATATCCTTCATTATTCTGATTTAAGGTCAGTGAGGGGAAAAAGAGGTGATCATAATTTAATACAACTCTTCACAATTAGGACATACACCAAAATTCTTATTTAGTGTTTTTCTTGTTTCATTAAATATACCATGGCAATAACTACATTCCATTTTCACTTTAACTCACTCCAAATAGTATCGCCTGTTCCCATATCATATGTAGCTTCTTCTTTTCTGCCACAAAGGAAACAAATTCTTTTTTGTAAATCTTTATTTATAGGCGAGTACACCCATTTATGCAAACCAACTAAACATCTCATGATAATTCACCCCATTGATATTCTTTTAAAGTTTTCATAATCCCAGTTACACAAATAAAGATTATGGCATATGTTGCAAATACACTAAATGAACTTCCAACATCTTTTCTTATATATCTTGGGTTGCTTGATAATATTGAAAGAACTTCTTCGCTATCTAATTCTAGAAAAACACCATAGATGAATATAACATCTATTAGACTATATTTTTTCATTTGTCCCTCATAACTAATATTTTCTTTTCTTCATCATATTTGAGCATGCTCTTATTTCCATTACAAAGTTTACGCAATATATAATAAGCATGTGATATGCTTATGCTACAACTTTGCTCTAGTTGTTGAGCCAAAGGCTTTAATTTAGTTTCAACCTTATCTGCAAAATATTTATTTACAACACCTACATACATTTTGTTTTTAAATACTTTGCCCTTATCTTCTTCAATTGTTTGTTCTACCCAAACTTTAAGCTGAGTCATGGTCCCTTTAATTATATCATCAATAGCCGTTTGGAGGTCTATGACACTTACTTTATCACTTCCCCTTAGTATTGCATTCTGATAACTAAGTATTAAAATAATGTCTGTAAACCTTGCTAAGAAGCTGAACAAGATATCTTTATGTTCTTCTATGCTTAAACTATTGTTAATGTCTTCGAACATGATTCTCAAATTCTTGTACAAAACTTCATTGAGTTCTTTTTCATCTTCTATCTTTATTTCTGTTGCTAAAGCAAAATCATATAATCGTAATAAATTTTCAACAAACTTTGTGATTTTAGTTTTACGATTTTTCATATGTGAAGCCGATCCAAAAGTATTATTACAAACCTTACTCATCATTTTAAGTCTGGTATCAACATCTAAATTTCTCATATAATTAATTCCTCTTTGTTGCAAACCAGAACTTACAATATGTTTCTTCATATTTTCAATAGGTCGTGTTGTTCCGATAAAACAAAAGTTAGGTGCAGTTATTGTACTATGCCCTTCCCAACTCTTTAAACTCTTTTCAATTTTTCTACCTTCAAGAGCAATTAAGAATAATTCACTTTTAGTTTGTTTCTCTCCTCGTTTCTCAACAAACATAAAACTACATTCTCTACTAATTATAATATCACTTTTTTCAAATATACCGGCTACTACTTTATCATAATTAAATTTACCATTCTTTTCTTCTGCAAAGTGTGTCAGTAGACTTTCCATTGTTTCTGCTCCAGATAATTCATATATTCTAACAAGACCTTCTCTTTGTCTATTTATCTCTTCACATACATCCATTAATAAATCGAAAGCTTGATCTTTTCCGGATCCAGTGCTTTGGATGGCAAAGTGGTGTAATATCATATTTAATTTAGTCCCATTCTTTTTAAAGATTTCTTTATTCTTTAATAAGGTGCTTAATAATACTCTGAAGAATATCTTACCTATAATTTCATTATTATAACTAGTGCTGTTAAATAATTCTTCCCATTGTTTACTAAGGTCAAACTGAGAACTGAATTTTATTTGATCTTTACTTTTTTGTTGTATAACAAGCAAGTCTCCTTTAATTTCTTCTATATCTTCTTCAAGAATACTTTTGTTAAGTTTTTGAATATGTTTTACACATGATTCTTTAAATCTTATTCTTTCTTCTTCTTCCCTTTCAGGAATATAGTTTTGTGCTTTAAGCCATTTATCAAACTCTGGTTCTTCCTGAGCTATATAATCTGAGACATGATATACCATAGATTATTCTCTTTTAATGAGGTTTATAAATATTTATATATTATATAATATATTATAAGTTATAATAATATTTATAAAGGAGTTTAAACTGAGATATTCAATGAAAATGATCAAAGGTGATAAAATATGGAAGAAGATAAACAAAAAGAAACAGTAAGTGTCATAGTCGATTTGCCACCGGCTATTAATAAAGAAGTGAGAGTATATATGGCAGAGAAAGATGTGAATGCAAAGGCAGAAGCTATTATTAATATTTTAGCTGAATTTTTTAAAGTTAAACTTGAGGTGAAAAAATGAAAGAAGAATTAGTAGAAACATTAGCAAAACTTAATGTTAGCAAAGAAGAAGCAGAAAAGCTTTATGATAAAACATATAAGCAATTTAAAGAAGCAGAAATAGAAGAAAATGATGATGAGCTAAAAAAGTTAGTTTATAATAATGTTATTGGTAAATACTTCAAAAGAAAAAGAATGTTAGACACTGGAAAATACGAAGAGTTTACAAGCATGATTATTGCTGAAAGTAGAATAACTGATTATGGAGCACAAAGAAAATATGATAACACCATTAAAGATTATAAAGAAGCTTCAGAAGAAAAACAAATAAAAATGGTCAATGATCAATTAGTAAGAATTGATGAAGGAAAAATTGTTCCGTTAGATCAAAGAGAATGGAGTAAAGGAAAACCTATTGTGCCAGCAGACAGCAAAGTTAAAGAAATATTTGCTTTAACAAAAATAAAAGATAAGAAAATCTTAACTGTGATTAGACAAAACGACAATTTTGAATTTCCTATAAAACAGGGCGATGTTGTAAAGTTCTATGGAAATAAAAATAAAACTTCTACAGAAGACAAACTTATTATTAATATGGCAAAGAATATTAAGCCTCCATTTAATGTTGTTGAACATGAAGACGCTGTGCCGGTAATTAATAAATTCTTTGAAGATGATATTATTGAATTGGAAAGTTTTCCTCAATGGTGTGAAAAGAATGAAGGTAACAGAAAGCTTGTTTGGTTAAGAGGAATGATTTTTGCTGGTGATAATGGTAGAGAAATCTTTATCAGTAAAGATGCTTTGCTAGATGAAACAAGTATACATAGTTGGGCAAATAAAGCTCATAATTTTATTGATGGTGCACCGGCTTTGATTTGCGGAGATGTATACAAAAATAAAGAAGGAGAATGGAGATTAAATACCAATGCTATATACTTTGATGATAAATATAAAATCCCAGAGCCACAAAGTGTATCAGAAGCAGAAGATAAAAAAGGTGAAGACACATCTGAAGTAGATGAAGAATTTACTAAAAAGGGTTGGTAGAAATGGGAGCATTTTCAGAACCAAAAAAGGTGGGGGGATCCCCTCCTGTTCCTAATATTTTAGGATTAGATGAAATTGAAAAATGGTTATTGACACCTACAGATTATGCTAAATTATTTAAGTGTATGTTATATGGTGCAGATGGGACTGGGAAAAGTGGAATTGCATTGGATTTTTTAACAGAAGAAGATATAGCAGAAGGTAAGAAAATTGTTATCATTGATTTAGATGCTGGCAATGTTCCTTTAATTGCAAAATATCACAAAGACAAAATTAAAAATATTATACTTAAAAATCCATTGGCTATTAAAATAGAAAATGGAGATGTAGCAACTGATTATAAATTAACATTTGCTAGAATCAAAGCCATTATAAATTGGATAAATTTAAAACATAAAGAGTATAAAATAAAGGCAGTAATATTTGATGGGCTGAGTACAGCTTTAAAGCATGCAGAATATCAAATGAGGATAGAAAGACATTTAACTATTGATGGTGGTGTCAATCAGAGTTATTGGAAACTGAGAGAAAAGTTATTTTCTGAAACGATTAGTGCAATTAAAAGTTTGCCTATAAATAGTTTTTTTATTGCTCATGAGGATTTTATAGCAGAAGAGCAAGAAAGAGATTTGGCAATGGTTAAACAAAAGACTAACCAAGAAATGCATCAAAAAATTAAATGTGTTAGAAAAGATACAGGCGATAAAATAATATTCAAGGCTATCATAGACAAAAGTAAATATAGAGTAGATAGCGAAGGAAAAGAAATTATTTTTTGTGAAATAAATAAAGAAACAAAAAAAGTTAAATGGCAAACAAAAGAAATATTTGAATGTTTGTTATAAGGAGGAAAAAAAAGATGAAAATTGAAGCAAAGATATTGAAAACATTTATTGAAAAGGTGAGTGTGAACGGAACATTACCTTCTATTGTGTTAAGATTTAGCAAAGAAGGAATTGATGTAAAGACAAGAAGCGTAGACAACATTGCAATAGTAACAGGGCATTTGGAAAATGATGTTTTAAAAAATCCTGAAGATATGGTATTACCTATTAAGGATACAAAATTATTATTGACCATGATAAAAGATTTTGAAGGAGAAATCGAAATAAAGAAAGTTGATAACATTGTAAAGTTCTTTAATGAGAAAAGACAAATAGATGTTGTGCTAGCAAGTGAAGATTTTATAGAAACCGAGTTAAAAGAATTACCATCTTTCGCAACTAAGTTTGATGGTGGAATACTTATTGAAACTGCAGTAATGAAAAAAGCTTCAAATAATATGACCAGTTTGAAAACCAGTAAAGTTTGTATTGAAGTAAAAGATAAAGTAATGACATTCGGTGTTGGTGATAAAAACTTTGATAGCATACAAGAAAAAATAAAAGTTGATTATGCAGATTGTAAAAATCATTATGGAGAAACATTTTGCCAATTTGTAAATGTAATTGATAAGAATGTTACATTCACAATGAAAAATGATTTCCCATTTCAGCTATCGGAAAAGAATGAAGGAATGTTAATAAAATATATTCTAGCTCCTATCATCGATGATGGGAAGAAGGAAGAATAAAATGATATGGACCGAAAAATATAGACCAAAAACATTTCAAGATGTAGTAGGATTGCCACCTACTATTTCTTCTTTTGTTAATGATGATATACCTAATATGTTATTCATAGGTCGTCCTGGAACTGGAAAAACAACTACAGCTAAAATCATTGTGGATAAATTAGATGCTGATTGTTTATTAATGAATGCTTCAGATGAAAGGGGAATTGATGTTATTAGAAATAAAGTAAAAAGTTTTGCTATGACACAATCATCTAATAAAAAAGTAAAAATAATCTTTATGGATGAATTTGATTATCTAACTCAAGAGGCACAGAATAGTTTAAGAAATTTGATTGAAACATATCATTCAAATGTCAGATTTATTTGTACAGCAAATTATGAAAATAAAATTATTGATGCATTGAAAAGCAGATTGAATTTATTTAGATTTGAAATGGTAGATGATGAAAAAATAGTGAACTATTTAAATGATATTTGTGAAAAGGAATCATTATCTATTACCAGAGATTTGTTATTAAAATTAGTGCAAAAATATAAAGGAGATATACGAAAGTGCATTAATAAATTACAAGAGTTATCTCATTTAAGTAATGCGATCACTGAAAAAGATTTAGGGAAAGATTCTATGTTAATAACCAAAGTTCATGAATTATTAATTAAGAATGAATTTCCAAAATCTAGACAAATGATACTTGATAGTAATGTAGAGCATGAAATATTTTTAGATGAGTATCATGATTTGATTATTGATCTAGCTTTGAATAAAAAAACTTTATCTCCAGATATAGCCGGTAAAATAATATCTTATCTTTGTGAAGCAATGTCTACTATTAATATAGTAGTAAATAAAGATATAGTAATTGAAAATTTTATTTTACAAACTATGAAGGTTTTGAAATGATTAACTCAATGAATAATTTAAGAGAGGGAAAGCTATTAGAAATAAAACCTAACATGGCTTTTCCCTTAATGAGATGGTGTTGTGGAAATAAAAATAATATTCCTACTTGCCATAAAGCGAATAAATTATTCTTTAAAGTTAAGCCTAAATATATTTTATCTATACTTCATTTTGGAATGGATAAGTATATGAGATTTATTAAATACCCAAAATCGAAGAAGATAGAAATAAAAAAATTAGATATAGTGAAAAAATATATGAAGATCATTTACAAATGGTCTGATAGAGA
>Ga0207997_1000829_pt1 | contig 15800 bp, 25 predicted proteins | sample AntAceMetag02UKN_FD_184777 | JGI IMG/M metagenome (GOLD analysis project Ga0207997, IMG submission 184777) | Saline lake microbial communities from Ace Lake, Antarctica - Antarctic Ace Lake Metagenome 02UKN (SPAdes) (version 2) | ecosystem: Environmental > Aquatic > Non-marine Saline and...
GCAATGATGAACGACGGCATGATCCCCCGCATGGGTTTCATAGCCGCCGAATCGAAGCCGCCGTATGCGGTGCGGCTGTACTGGCTGACACCGCCGGGGCTTATCAGCGGATGGGACGAGTTCGTGCGGTGCCTGCGGACGGTGCAGGACTGCACGGCGTCTGGAGAGTGGCCGGGGCCGGATGCGGTGGCGGAGTTGGACGCCCCGGCGTGGGCAGTGGTGGAGGAAGAGATAGACTTCAGCGGAATCGGAGGAGAGTGATGACCGACCAGAAGAACCCGGAGATGCATGTAGATTTGATGTTCCCGTCCCTGTATCTCAAGGCGGCGGACTTCATAGGGAAGGAAGTTAAAAAGACCATCGAACGGGTACGGGTAGAGAAGATGCGGATGAAGGATGGTACGATGGCGCAGAAATACGTCATCGAGTTCGCCGACACTGAGAAGATGTTGGTGCTTAACCGTACCAATGCCAACGCCATCGCGGAAGCCCTCGGTACGAAGAAGGCAATCGAGTGGACCGGGAAGCAGATAACACTTTTCCCCACTACGTGCGATGCCTTCGGTAAGACCGTGGACTGCATCCGCGTGAAAGGAACATTGTGAAATACGACCCCAACGAGTCCATGTTCCCCATCATCGGGGAGCCGGTGCAGATCAGCATCGTCAGGGGCGAGGAGAAGCAGGCGGCATCGGGGCGGGATATGCTGGTGCTGCATACGACGGTGGCCGACGGTCAGCCGGGGGCGGGATGGGAGAGCAGGTTCTATGCATTGTCGTTCCATATCGGTGACATCATGCGGGCGGTGGGCATGGATGCAACCGGCCCCCGTGACGTGGACGCCTTGACGTTCCGGGGGAAGATGGCGTCTGTCATCTTCAAGCAAGAGCCGTGGACGAACGACGCCGGGGTAGAGAAGGTGTCAACTAAGATCGACCGGTGGCTGCCGCTGTCTGAAGCCGGAGCGTCCCCGGTATCCGAGCCGGAGCCGCCGGAGGATGACGGGGCTACTTCTGCCCCACCGCCTGACGACGACGATATACCGTTCTGATCCACCCCAACCGGGCGGGGGCTGCAGCTCCCGCCCACAAGGAGGAGACATGCTCTGCAAATGCGGCGGCGTCCTGACTCTGGAAGGCGATGGATACGACGAATCGACCTGCTCGTGGTGCAACAACCCGCAGCGGAACGACTCCAGCAGCACGGCCCGTCTGGCCCTTGCGGGGGTGCCAGCGGAGGACATGATAGAGCGTACCCGCCGCGAGGTTAAGAGCAACTGGCCGCTGGTACCGGTGGGCGCGTACCGGCTCCGGGTGACGATATGAACGGGAGGACAGCCAATGCCGAGTGCTGGACCAGGCTGATTGAAAGGCAGAGCATTGACGGGGCGGAGGGGAGGGGGTAGATTATGAGGGTAAGTAGTGAAAGGGTCCGTTTGCAATATGCAAGGAGAACCCATGAATGATAATGAAAAGACCATCACGGACCGCCACGTCGGACGGTGCATGGAGCGTATTGAACAGGTCCGCATGGAGCCTGTCACGCTCTCGCTCGTCAAGGACATCGTGCGAAGGGAATTGCGATTCCTCGCCGAAGACCTAGTGGAGATCCATGATGACCGCAGAGACTGACGTCTACTACTTCCGGGTCAATGCCTGGAACGCTCAATTTGAGAGTGCGAAATCTCGTACCGTCAACCACAAATCGTGGGGAGTCTACCCGCTAACCCAAGGCCGGGGCTACTGCCGTCTCATGGCAGAACCTGACGGCCCGGGAGCCTATGGGGCGTTCATCGCAATGGTCTCCATCGTGCAGGGCAAGTCCAAGAGTACACGACAAGGATACCTCACGGATACCGGGGGGATACCGGGAGACCCCTACACGCTGGAAGACATCGCTTCACTAACTCGGATGCCAATAGCGATAATCAGCAACGCCATCCCGAGGCTGATTCAAATTGGCTGGGTATCTGCTTGCGACGGTACTGGTTCCGAATCAGAGGATACTACGGGGATACCGCAAGGATATCGCGAGGATACTCTGGGAGCCCTAGAAGAGAAGAGAAGAGAAGAGAAGAGAAGAGAGAGGACAGACCCGGACCTCCCTTACGGGGAGGACTTCGCTGCAGCTTGGACGGATTGGAGGAAGTTCCGGTCTGAGATAAGCAAGAAATTGACACCTACTACAATCAGCAGGCAGTTAGCCAAGCTGGCCAAATATAAGTCTGAATCCATAGCCGTTGCCGTGCTGAATCAAAGCCTGGAAAGTGGATGGACGGGACTGTTTGACCTCAAAGGCAGACCGGCAACATCCCATGACCCCGGCCCGAGGCTGACGTGAACCACAACGAACAGATCATAGCCTGCGCCCTCATGCTTGCCGCCGACGAACCGGAGTATGCCCTGCTGCTGGACCGGCTCAATAAGCGATGCCCGGAATCGGCTATCATCACGAGCATGGTCAACGCTAGATTTGCCGCCGTGCTGAAGAATGACCAGGAGCCGGACGTACTCGGGGAGTTCCTGGCGGCGGGTGGAACATATGAGCAGTATGACGAGGTGCTAAAAGCATCCGGGGAAATCATTCTCACCGAGTCCAGCCTATCGGGGGCGATTACTCGGGAGCTGAACCGGGGCCTGGCTGAGAAGATCCGTGGACGAATCCACGAATATGAAAAGGGACAGCTGCGGCTTGAGGACCTGGTTGCCACCATCATCGAAGAGGATACCGATGACCTGCCGAGCATGACGCTGCAGGCTGTCATCCGACTCAGAGATACGCACGTTGAACCCCTGAGTGTCCCGACAGGTTTCCCGATACTGGATAGGCACCTTCACGGCCTGCCGCGTGGACGCATGACGATACTGGCTGCAAGGCCGGGGGTAGGTAAGTCTGACCTGTCTTTGGCTATGGCCCGGAATCTGCTGACCTCTGGCAAATCAGTATTTCTGGCATCCCTCGAGATGGACAAGTTTGAAATCCTGCGCCGGATGGAGCGCGGTGCTGGCAACGTAACGGCCCTGCATCAATACCCCGGACGCATGGAGATTGATGACCGTGGCGACCTGAGTGTACCGCAAATTGCAGCCGCCGTTAACATGGGGCGGTATGATGTTGTGATAGTGGATCACATGCAGTTGCTGCCCCTGCGCCAGCGGCATATCAGCCAGTGCGAGAAGATCACGATACTATCCAATCAGGTCCGGGTAGCGGCCAAGCACAGTAACGCGGCTTGGCTGGTCCTGTCACAACTCTCAAGGCAGGCGCGGGACGAGAATCAGATGCCGCAGCTATCCGACCTCAGAGACAGCGGCGCCCTTGAGCAGGATGCATATGGGGTGCTGTTCCTGCACGAACCTGACAAGCGGGATTACACGATAGGCAACCGGTCGGTGCAGCTGACCATTGCGAAGAATCGCGGCGGCGGCGGCGGTCATATCATGTTCAGATTCACGCCCCGGTTCAGTGAATGGATAGAGGCAGAATGACCGTCTCCAAACTGGAATCCCGCTTCCTGATCTACCTCCGGTCTGAGCATATCCCGGCTCCGGTTGCGGAATATCGTTTCGTGGCTGAGATGGTCGGGACGGGTCGGGGGCTGCGGCAGCGGTTGACGGCTCAGGGGCTGAAGGACTGGCGGTATGACTTCGCGTGGCCGGAGCATCTTATCGCCGTTGAGATCGAGGGCGGCACATGGAGCGGTGGCCGTCACAACCGTGGCGGGGGCTATGCGGGAGACTGTGAGAAGTACAACCGAGCTGTGGGGCTTGGTTGGCAGGTGTACCGCTTGACGGCGGACCATCTGCGTGGCGGAAATGCACATTTAGACTGGCTGCTCGCGCTGCTGCGGGTGGCGGTGAAGGAGGAGAAATGAGCGACAGCGGAGGACCGGCGAGTGAGAAGACCCTGCACCTTGATTGTCCATACCGTTATGGGACAGGATGTGCATGTGATGGGTGTTGTTCCTGTGTCGAGCGACATGAGGCCCCGATGCCTGAGAAGATGCCTGAGCGGGAGACGGCGTTTAACTGCTTCACCTGTCCCAAGGTACTACTCCCCCCCGGCTCGGTGGTGGTGGATAAGGAGCGGCTGGAAGCCGTCCTCACCATTAGCTCCCTGTGGATGCCGACTACGGGCAAGAGGATAAAGCATATCAATTCAGATGAAGCCATATCCTACCTCACCGCCCTCCTCTCCCGGCTGGAAGGGGAGAGTGATGGGTGAGCAGTTGAAGCCGTCCCCGAATGAGGTCTGGATATGGACCAATCCTGACGGCGTTACTCATATGTCCATTGAATTGGGCGAAGCCGTCCCGGGTGCTGAACGGTATACACCCATCTCCACCCCCGCCGTGAAGATGGCGATGGAGGCGATGAGGGGTATACGTGACGAACCGTTCGGATGTGATGTTTGTACGGATAGCAGTGCTGAAAGCTGTAGGTTCTGTAGCTACACACTGGCGTGGGAAGCACTGGAAGATGCCCTCGCCACCCTCAAGGCGGAGTATGGGGGTGGGGATGATGATGATGCTACAGTGGACTGATACCCATCACATTATCTTATCTGGCACAATATCGGACGATGGTCCAACCGGCTGATCCAGAGTATGTTGTGAACATAACGGAAGGGGTGACGATGACGGTACGGGACGCAATACACCAGATGGAAGCAGATGGCGCTACCGATTGGGAGGCCATCATAGCCGGAGCGGTTGAGCTATCGGGGGGTACCCGGGCGCGGGCGATGGACGTATACCGGATGGAGCATCCCGAGCAGAGGCATGACGGAAGGGGCGGCAAGTCAGTCCCTAAATCATCCGGCGCTGGCCGTAGCCTGGCGGACTTCCGCAGTACCTACGATAAGGACACCATCATCCCGGCGAAGATCGAGGCGGCGTTGACCGACCTCGGGGAATCGTGGGAATATGAATCCGAGTTTGTCCGCCGTCTCGGTATAGGATACGCCGACCTAGGGAATTACCGTGATCGGTTCGCAGACCATATCGTGTTCATCCGCCGGGATAGCAAGCGGGTATGGGCGGGAACCGTCCAACTCGCCGTCAAGCTAAAGGAGATGCTGTAATGGCAACGGGCAAGACCCTGGAGGCATTTGAGGCTGTTCACGGTGGGCCGAAAATCGACCGGCTACAACGTGAGTTGGCAACGGAACGGGCGAAGGTCGAAGCACTGGCCGATGTGCAGAACCGGGTACATATCGAAACCCGCGATGACTGCCATCTGCAATTCGCCGTAGTGGGAGACCGCCACGTCGGGAGCCTGTACCACCATGCGGCAGCGATACAGGCGTTTTACGACTACGCCGAACAGATGGGCGCTGATGTAGTGCTTGATGCCGGTGACATCCTGGACGGCCATCGAGTGTACAAGGGGCAGGAGTTTGAACTGCGTGATATCGGGTTTGAGGCCCAGCTTGACCGGCTGGAGCAGGACGCCCCGAAGAATCTGCCGACTCAGTTCATCACCGGGAACCATGATGCCAGCTTCAAGAACGCGGCGGGAATATGCGTCGGCAAGTCCATCGAGGCAAGGGTACCGGGGTATGGGTTCCTTGGAGAAGAGCAGGCGACGATTTCCTACAGCACCCCAAACGGCGCTTTCACCATCATGCTGATGCATCCCGGCGGCGGGTCTGCATACGCGCTGTCGTACCGTCCACAGAAGCTCATCGAATCGCTGGAAGGCGGCACCAAACCCAATATGCTCATTATCGGCCACTACCACAAAGCGGAGATGATGCCGAGTTATCGAAACGTCTGTGCGCTGCAGCCCGGTACATTCCAGCGTCAGACGCCGTTCATGGCGAGGCAGGGGCTTGCGGCACACGTCGGCGGCTGGATCATGGATGTGACGGTTGGCGAGGACCACAATACAGTCCGCGGTGAGTTCGTGGCGGTGTATGTATGACAGAGCTGCACGGCACCGCCCCCGAACCCGTCACCCACCGGGAGTATGCTCAGATACCGGACTGGCCGGGAAGCGAGCAGGTCGGATTTCTTGACGAGCGGAAGCGGCGGCAGAGCGGGTACCGAGTCGGCGGTTACTTATTCGCCAGCACGGCAGACGGCCCGAAGCGGTGGCGCGTCAGCCTCGTGCGGAGCGGAGGACCCAGCGGTGCTTGTGGAGGGCGAGCCTTCCGGAGGCGACCTGGTCGGTCCCGACGTGCGGATGTGGATAAGGGGCGACGAAAGGCAGCAAAGTCGATGGTGGCAGAGAAGCGACGGTTAGAGGCAGACAATGGGTGAGCAGAAGCCGATTCCGCAGATCTGTACAATATGCGGAGGAATTGGGACCGTGGGTCGCTGCTGTGGCAGGGACACACATAGAGACACTACGGAGGCGGAAGTGGTGGCAGAGAAGAGACGGCAGGAGGCAGACAATGGGTGAGCAGATGAGTAAGGCGGAACAGGCGTGACCTGCAACCGCTGCGGCTCTCAGGTAATCTGGGATGTCCCCACCGGCGTCATCATCAACGTACCCAGCGAGGGACTTCATGCAATCTGCCAGTGGTGCGGAGCCGTGGACAGCCAGCGTGAGATGGCAGCCGCGTCCGAAAACTTCCACGACGAGGCCGCCACATCCCCGGAGTACCGAGCCGAGCGGGTAAGGAAGGAGCGGCGGCGGGTGGATACGAGGCACGATGGACGGCGGAAGCGGGCTGACTCATATTCACTGGCAGAGAAGGCGGTAATGGGCCGCACTGACATCAGCCTGGGAGAGGTGATGGCGGAACTGAAGGTCATCGAATCCCGCAGGACGTACAGTGCGGTGGCCCGCTGGCGTAATGTCCACGGCATCAGGCAGAGCAAGGTACACATGCCAACCGATCGAGAGGGATTACTTTGAAGGCATCATACCGTACACAATATGGTTTAATGTATTGCGCGAGCATCGAGAACTTCTTGAAGACCACACAAGGTCGGAACTGCAAGGGAAAGGTTCAGCTCCTGTTCACTTCGCCGCCATTCCCGCTCAATCGGAAGAAGCGCTACGGGAACAAGACAGGGGAGGAGTATCTTCAGTGGATGGCTGATTTCGGTCCGATATTCCGTGACTTGTTGACACCCACTGGATCAATCGTCATCGAGGTGGGAAATGCATGGGAGTCTGGCTCCCCGACGATGTCAACCCTTGCGTTACGTTCCCTGCTGGGATTTCTAGATAGAGGTAGACTCCACCTCTGCCAACAGTTTATCTGCCACAATCCAGCTCGTCTCCCCACACCTGCACAGTGGGTCACCATAGAGCGTATCCGGGTCAAGGATTCATTCACCCATGTGTGGTGGATGTCGGCCACGGAACGCCCGAAGGCCAACAATCGCAACGTCCTAACAGAGTATAGTGCTGCAATGAAACAATTGCTCAAGCGGCAGAAGTACAATGCAGGTACACGGCCATCGCAGCACGTGATCAAGGATACCTCCTTTCTAACGCACAATGCTGGGGCCATCCCTCCCAGCGTTTTGACATTGGCAAACACGCGTTCAAACAGTCCTTATCAGGAGTACTGCCGTGAGAACGACCTACCTCTCCATCCTGCCCGGATGCCGATTGGACTCGCTGATTTCTTTATAAAGTTCCTGACCGATCCGGGAGATCTTGTCCTTGATCCATTCGGTGGTAGCAATACAACCGGGCAAGCTGCCGAGGAACGCAACCGCAAGTGGATTTCAGTCGAGCGGATGGACCAATATGTGGCAGCATCCCGAGGCCGATTCAAGAAATTCAACCTCGACGGTCCTGCCCGGGGAACGCTCCATGAATGATAAATGTGCGGCGCTGACTCGGGGCGGTGGTCACTGTCAGCAACCCGGCATCTACAAACGGCCATGGTGGAAGCCAGGGGGAATGTGCAGCACCCGAGGGTGTCATAGGGTCGCCGAAAAGGGCTTCCTATTCTGCCGAAAATGCTACAAGGAGCAGCAGATGGAGCTATTCACTGAGCAGCCAGCAAAGGACCGCACATGATACACATACATTGTGCATACTACATCGAGCGGGACAGCATCAGCATTGAGGTAACATTGAGTAACATTGAGTAACATTGAGTAACATTGAGTAACAAGGTGGGGAAAGAGATGACCGAATACCGCCCCTGTCTCATATGCCACGGGACGAACCCCGGCGAGTGTTCCGCATGTGGTGGCATGGGGCGGTTCCCCTTCCCGTGGCGGCTGCCGGAGGATGCACGAGGCCACCGCCGCTGGACCATCGATGAGATCGAGGTTGTCAACGGTGCTTCCACGGCCACCGAAGCATACGCCCGTTACTGCTCCATCTACGGCGACTACGAACGGAGCCTGTCCAGCGTCCGGCACCGCTGGCGGAAGAACTGCGGCACATCCTACTGCTGGACCATCGATGAGATCGAGGTTGTCAACGGCGCTCCCACGGCCACCGAAGCGGTGGAACTTTATATCGAGTCGTGGGGGACTGAACGCACCCCTCGTGCTATTGCTGACAGGTGGCGAAGGCTCAGAGTACAACATAAATAGGATAGAGCAGGCAGCGGAAAGAGCGGCCGACTTATACGGGTGCTGACGCAAAACCGCACGCAACCCCGCCCCCGATGTGTTATATTCTCTTCACTATGGCATACAATTTCACAAAGACAATGGTACAGGAAGCGATTGAGAGCGGCGGCACCATCGCAAGGGTGGCCAAGGCACTAGGGTGTACGTGGCCCACTGCCAAGCAGTACATAGAGAAGTATGGCCTACTCAGTACACTACCCGAAGCTGCGGCAGGACTGGGAGAGCTTGCTGAAGAGTCCATGCTGAACGTACTAACTAGGGCGGCAACCGATACGGACTACGCACGAACCGTGCAACCCTCTATAATCTTCACACTAAAATGTAAGCGGCAATGGATAGAGAAGTCCGCCCTGCTCATAGGGCAGGATGACGACAGCCGTTGTCCGCATGAACGTCTGCTGGATGCGCTTGATGCTATCTCAGACGAATCACCCGGTGCTGAATCGGGTACGGAAGGAGACGACAATGCCGGGACAGTACAGACCGGGTAGCGGGGTGCAACTTGTGGTCATTGACCGCGAGATCCTTGAGAACGCGTTTACACAGATCACTGAAGCTCTTGAGTACAGCGCCGCCCTGGACGTGAGCGGATATCTGCACCACACCGTCCAGCTGACCATCGGTGGGTCCGACGACTGTGACCCCGTTGTACAGTGGTCGCTTGACGGTACTAACTGGTACAACCAGTATGCCGGTGATGACATCTCTGCATCTGTGGTTGAAACCCACTGGACGACGCCTGTCAAGTATATCCGTGTTGGGATGACGGCTGAACACGGCGCCACCAGCACCATCGACGCTGTATACTACGGCGGCAAGTAGCCAGTAACTTAACCCGGCGAGGAAACGGAGAATTCCCGAAATGGCATCGAACACAATCCGCAGGAGCGCGAACACTCAGCTAATTGACGCTCCCTTTGAGATCACCGGGGCCGCCACCATCGGCGGGGCGCTGGCCGTGACGGGGGCCAGTATGTTCACCGGAGCCGTCACCCTCACTGGGGGCGCAATCGTATCGTCCACCACCATCGCCACCGCTGGCACCGTTGCTGGCAAGGGGCTGTACGTGTGGAACGCCGCTGACGGTGCTGTCAACCTCCCGCAGACCATCGCCAGTGCTGACGGCTGGCGGGTTCAGATTGCCAACCTCAACGGTACCGGCTCCTGCACCGTGACGGCCCCGGTGGTCATTTACGGCGCTGCGGGTGGGGCTACCGGCGGGTCTGCACTGACGGTAGTGCTGACACCGTTCACCAATGCCACGTTCACCGGGTACGCCGCCGGTACATGCTGGTGGAGGTCGTAAGCATGGCCGACAGCGAGTGCAGGGAATGGACATGCGAGGACTGCCACAGGACATGGGTGGACCTTGACGTGAACCACAATCCGCCTGAGTGTTTCTTCTGTGAGTCCAACAAAGTGCCGATGCCGGGTGGATTGAAGCCGATACGTCCGAAGCCTCCAACCGGGGAGTAACTCGTGGCCACTGTTCGTATTGGCCTGCGCTGCCTCATCACGGTGCTGGTGGGCATGGCTGGCTTTGCATTCGGGACTGGTACATGGACGGTGGGCGTCGAGGGCAGGCTGGATAACCATGCGGACAGCATCTACGTCAACCGCATCAAGTATGAAGAACTGGAAGCAAGGGAATCGGAGCTGCAGACGCTGTACTACTACAACGAGACGCGCATTGCCCATCTGGAAGAGCGGGTTGATTCGCTGTACACAAGGACCGCCGTGAGCCTGGATATCCAACTGGCAACCTATAAGGCACTTACCGGAGAGGATTGGGAATGAGCCTACTCTCAAAGCGTACCCGCCTCCGGCTGGCGGTCGGTGTGCTGGTATTCATGGCATCCCTCACCGTTGCCGCGTTCATCATGCAGCGTAGCTTTGTGGAATGTCTCGGGGCATTTGCAGGGCAGGGCATCGGCATAGTGTGGGTGTACATCTCAGGCGAAACCCGGAGGCCGTCAGGGGAATGATTGACTTCACCCGCCGCGAATATTGGGACAGGCTGGCCGTGGTCACGGGGCTGTATACCCCGGACCTGTCCTATCTAGATCGTGGCGCATGTGTGGTCAACGTACCGGGAAACGGCGGTAAGGCTCATAGCTTTGCCGCCCATCCCGGTCAGGTGCAGTTGCTTGATGCAATGTGCAGGGGTGAGCGGTTCCTACAGGCCGTGTGCGGCGCCCGATTCGGGAAGTCTAAATTTGGCGGGTTCATCGCAGGCGGCGGCGTGATGCAGGCTGAGAAGCACATATGGATAGTCGCCCCGACGTATGACATGGGGCGCAAGGCGCTGGGCTACACGATGGACACGCTGGAGGCTGCGGGGATGCGGCCCGGGCGTGACTTTAAGTTCAGGGAGTCCCGGCTTCGGCTGGAAACCCGATGGGGCTCATTCGTTGAACTGAAATCGGCAGAGCGTGAGTACAGCCTGGACAGCGAGGAGCTTGATCTGGTCCTGGAGGAGGAGGGGGCGAAATACAAGCCCCGTATCCGGCGGAGACTCCGCCCCCGATTGATTGACCGACAGGGGCAGGACTTGGCCATATCAACGCCGATAGGCCACAACTTTTTCTACGATATGTTTGAGGGTGACGAGTTCTATAGCATTCAGATGCCCACCACCGACAACCCGTTCCTGCCAGAGGGCGAACTTGATGCCATGCGGGAATACTATGATCCGCTGGCGTGGAAGCAGGAGATCGAAGCGAAGTTCACGTCGTTCGCTGGTATGGTGTTCTTCATGTTCAGCCGCGATACCCACAGCATGAGCATGGAACAGGCAAAGCGGCAGGGAGTGGACAAATGGCCAGTACGGGTTGTAATCGACCCAGGCCTGAACGACCCGTGCGCCATCACATGGATAGCCAACAACGGCGGCGCTGGCTCCGGTGCCGAGGATGTGATAATTAGATCCATGCGGCGGTCGAATATGCTGTTCCCCGACGTGGCCCGTGTGCTGAATCTGCATGAGCCGGAGTGCGGGTATGACCAGTACATCTATGACCCCTTCGGCGGTGACAAGCGGAGTCAGGAGACAAATCACAATTTTAATACGTGGATGCGTGGTTACGCCACCACCAAAGCGGGCCAGCCCGTAAAGTTCACCGCACGGCGTGATAGCAAGCAGGCACGGATCAACGCCGCCCGGGGTCGGTTCCTGAACATGAAAAATGAAGTCAAGATGCGTGTGCTGGACTGCCCTGATACGCAGACTATTATGCGCTCACTGGAGAACTGGCACTATCCCGAAGGTGAGATAGTCAGGGACGAACCGATACATGATGTTAATTCGCATGAATGTGACAACATTTGCAACTACTGCGGCTACTACTACAGCCCGCGCATAAAGGCAAGGAGCTGGATAGCATGAGATTGTTTGACGACCTCACACCCGACATTGCCAGCGACGGGCTGGACAGACTGCTGGCAGAGTACGATACCCGGCACATCGACCTGATGGACGAATACGAGAGCCTGTACGACGCTACGGTGGACCCGATACACCCCAAGACCATGAGCGACCTCCGCTATCAGGAGGTCAAGGACGCATGGATACCGGTGCCGTTCCTTAAGCTGATCGTCAGCAAGATAGCCACGATGATGTACGGGCGTGTAGTGGACCGTACCACCGGCTCGGAGGCGCTGGACAAGGAACTGCGCCCGATATGGGGCATGCTCAAGAGGTTCATGCCGGGGGTGTGCAAGTCAGCGGGTGTCCTTGGAGACGGCGCAATCCGCATGGTTCCGCACTGGCAGACGGGGATAACCCTGACGTGGTGGGGTGGCAAGCAGATAGTCCCCATCTACGACCCCATCACGCTGGATGTTATAGGCATGATATACGACTACATCCATGATCCGCTGGCATCTCAGATAACCCGCGGACTGGGCGGCAAGGGCAAGACTCGGGCGATCCGTGAAGTGGTTACGAAGCACATCCGTGACCAGCTGACGGGCGAAATAATCCAGCCCGGTATCCGTGCAAGATTCGACGGCGAGCGGCGTATACCGTGGGATGACACGCTTGACCCCGAGGTGGACGGCCTCAATCCAATGGGCGACTACCTTGACTGCGTATTCTGGAAGAACGACGACTCCATGAACGGCGTCCGTGGCGATTCAGACGCCGAAGCCCTGCAGCCTCTGTTGGTGGGCATCAACGAACTGTTGGTGCAGGGGCGGATGATAATCCAGTACAACGCATACCCGATAATCACCACCACGGCGGAGATAGACGGCCAGCCCTCAGTCCATGCGGGCAAGCTGTGGCAACTGGGGGTGGACTCGACAGGCGCACCCGCTGAGATGGACTATCTTGAGTGGTCGCAGAACATAACCGGCTACATGGCCGTGCTGGACCGGCTGATAGCCCTGCTCCATGAGACGAGTCAGGTGCCGTCAATCGCAGTGGGTGACCTTGAGCATATCGGGGCGCTGTCCAGCGGCAGGGCATATGAAGTGGCTATGTCTCCGCTGCTTGACCTTGTTTCCATGCGGGAGCAGGTGTATGCCTTCCAAGAGATGGAACTGCTGACGCTGTGCGTGGCAGGTATGGCCCATGTGGGGAGATTCCCGGAGCTTACGCGCCCCACGTTTGGCGTGCAGAACATGCCGGACTATGACAGGGTGGAGGCAATGCTGGCAGATGCCGCCGTTGAGTTCGCCCCCGTCAACGTAGCCCGTGACGCACTGGTTGATGCTCAGGTTCACAGCATCCGCATCGGCTCCGGGTTTGAATCCGAGGAACAGGCGATAAGGGCCACGCATCCCGACTGGTCCGATGACAGGATACTAGAGGAACTGAAGCGCACCGGCTCTGACGCTGCCGCTGCGGTGGACACGGCCACGGCGGTCAGGGGGCAGGCGCTTCGGGATAAGCTGACGGCGGAATAAGGTGGGCATGACCCCCACCCGCCTGCTGAAACTAACCCGTATATACCTCGACAGGTACACGGCTATTCCATCGCCCGCCGACATGGAAGCCCTGCTGTACTTGTCCGACCTGTATGACGGCTGGTTCAGAGACACGGCGGTACCCTACATCGAATCCCTGCTGACCATCACCGGCGGCGTATGGCAACCCGCCCCCGATGTACCGGCGGCGGCGGGGCGGTTCATCAAGGACGGCTGCGCCCGCATCATCATCGACGGCGTATCCCGGTGGCTTACCGAGGACGGCGACAATGCCAACGACCTGCCGAGGATCGCCGACTACTTCCTGCAGGGGCTGGATATGTGGCGGCTCAATCTGGAGGCGATGGGCCGTCCATTCCCACGTACACTGAAGCTGACCCCCGCTGAACTCGACGCGATACAAGGCTACCTGGCGGCGTTCGTGTCCACAAAGCAGGACCATCTTGCCCGCCATGGACGGCACATGCGCCGGGCGGTGCATACGGCCATGATGGAGGGATGGACCACGGAACGGTTTCTGACCGCTGTAACGGCCCCTGACGGGCATATCGTTGGTTTCCGCTATGGAAATGCATCGTATTCATGGTATGAGCATCTACGGCGATTTAGCAGGGGCAAGATGAGGATGATGGCGCAGATCGCACAGCAGGGGAGGATGTAGGTGGAACTCTTCGGCGTATTGGTCCGCCCCGTTGACGCTGACGGCGCTGACATCGAACGATATGGCGAGGTCATTGACGTCCCGGCGCTGATGGCTTCCGATGACAGGGGGCGTGACTTCTGTGACGGGCAGACATCGGCGCTGCCTCCGGAGCATGCTGACGATCCCTACGGCATGCTCTATACATACGACAGGGCCACCGCCGACTACTGGAGCGGGATAGTCCGCCGTGACCTTGCTGAGCGGGTGGTGAGCGGTGACATATCAGTGGTGTCCTCATGGATGGAGGCGGCGCTGATATCGGGCAGGACTGCGGCGGCGGTGGAGACGATACTGGCGGCGGAGACACTACCGGCCACGATTGCGGAACTGCGGCAGATCGGCGGCATATCGGCCCTGGTCACTGATTCGCAGATACAGACACAGATAGCGGCGTATATCAAGGCAACCGGCAACAGCATGCCGACGCTGGCGGAACTGCTGGCATGGATTAAAACCAATGCAAGGTGGTCATAATGCCAACCTATGAGTACAAATGCGGAGACTGCGGCCATACCATTGAGATAATGCAGTCCATGAACGACGGGCCGGTGGACCGCAGTTGTGAGAAATGCGGCGGCAACATGGACCGCAAGATAGGCCCGGGGTCCGGGGTAATGGGACTGCTGGATATAGACTACTAGCTTCACGCCTGCTTTACGCAAAACCGCACACCATCATAATCCTGACATGCTATAATATCCGCGTTCCCCAATCACCCGCAGAGGCGGGGGAAGGAGTGCAGAAATGGCAGAGGCCATAGTGAACGAAACCCAGTCCATCGAGACTGGCGGCGAGCTTCCCGGCGGATTCAAGTCTGTCGAGGATATGTACACGGCGCTGCGATCCACAAAGGCCGACCTCGGGACGCACAAGACCAGAGCCGATGCCGTAACCGCGGCAGAGAAGGAGCTGGAAGAGTTGCGGAAGGATAAGGCCGACAGGGAGGCAGCGTCGATGTCTGAGCTGGAGAAGGTGCAGGCGGAGTACGCCGCACTAGAGAAGACGATAGCCGAAAAGGACACCGCCATTCTCAAGTCCCAGCGTCTCGTGCTGCTGGAGAGGGTGCTTTCCACGCGGCTGGCCCAGTACGACGAAAGTGCCCGTGACGTTGCTCGTGATATGTATCAACTTGCCGCATTGGGCGACTACACGGACGAGGAATCACTGAACAGCTTGCTGGACCCGGTGGACGAAAAACTACACAAGCTCGTACAGCCTGCATCGACAGGCGGGGCACGCTCCGTAATGGGGCCAGTATCGTCTCCGAGCGGCAAGCCCAATCCGCAGGCGGCTGCGGCTGCAAAGGAATGGCTAGGCATGTCATTCACAGAACGCGCCAAAGTGTCTGCGGAGCAGAAAAGGAGATAAGCCGCAATGGCTGACTCAACATTCACCGCCGGATATGCAATGGCCGGCAACGGAACGAACCTGACCCCGGAGTATTGGCTCCCGGCGCTTCAGGACGCCCTCCCCACCTACAACCTGTGGACTCAGTTCACCGACGAACAGCTGTCCGGCATCAGGCTGATGCAGGCTGGTATCGGCGACACCATCAGGATCAATTATTTCGACAACGTGGACGTTCCTTCCAGTTCGCTAACCGAGGGCACCTTCATC
>Ga0207997_1000831_pt1 | contig 15794 bp, 31 predicted proteins | sample AntAceMetag02UKN_FD_184777 | JGI IMG/M metagenome (GOLD analysis project Ga0207997, IMG submission 184777) | Saline lake microbial communities from Ace Lake, Antarctica - Antarctic Ace Lake Metagenome 02UKN (SPAdes) (version 2) | ecosystem: Environmental > Aquatic > Non-marine Saline and...
ACTAAGATCAATCTTTCCATCCTTTATTTTTGTTATAAATTCATATTCCATTTTTTTTACCTCATTACATATATATAGATTATTTGGTTTTACTTCTTTTTTAGCTACATAATATCCCTTATGTGGCTATTTTATGATTGTGGAGGGAGATAGGTTCTGTGTCTTACCCATGTTTTTTACATTCCCCTGTTTTAACGCATGGTCAACTCCTTGCTCCATCACTACATAACTACTCATTATGTGGTGGTGGGAGTTTATCCACTTTATTCCCCCCCAAAGCCCCAATTCAACGTGGGTGAGGTATGTCCTGATCAGGATTTGAACCTGAGTAAAAATCCTCTTCAGGGATTCGCAATCCCAGACTTTGCTATCAGGACGTGGGTGGGAGCCTTCCACTCCCTCGGCACTTCATCAATCGAGCCTACTCCAGTTGTATCCGTCAGGTTCGTGATGTTTATAAAAATGTTGGTATCCCTCTTCTGAATCAGCATACACTTCTTTTTCAAAGTCACCCCATACTTTTCCATATTTTGGGTGTGTTGCTGTGAACTCATTTACCCAAATAAAATAGTCTCCATATACTACACCTGTGATAGTCCATCCATCATCGTGTGTTTTTGTATGCTCTCCAGTCCAACTAGTCCCATCTGTCACTTCTCCATGACGTAGAGTTAATGCTCCACCTTCACTATTAAAATCCTTTCCATATACTTTTGTTACTTTCATTTTTTTAGTTACATAATAAGTGTTATGTGGTGTTTTTATCCTCTTTTATCTGTTTAGCTATAACTTTCCAACCTTTACAACTGGGATCTCCACAATCACACGGGACAGCCACTAAACCAAAGGAACTCAATTTATCCCATGTGGTTCTACTATTCGTTGCATATAAATCTTGAAATTCTTTTTTATCCATAGTATTATATTGTCGTTACTTGCAGAATATGGGGATGACCACATAATTAGTCTTATGTGGCTATTTATCTTTCTAAAACAAAATTATAATCAATACACTGGAGGTTACATGAAAAAAGATGTCTGTAAACTTGTGAAGGAAACATATGGAATAACAAATAATTTCCTTAAAACAGGATACATCATGCCAGATGGATCTAAATTGGATTTCGCCACAGCTTGTCCTGGAGACAGAAGATGTATAGATCATAATGATGTCAGGGATGTACTTTATCCACCTGAATACGATAGTCAAGGAGGTGATACACGGGAGATAAAGCCTTGGGATGCTGTATATGAGTTCAAGAACAATTGTGGAGCGATTAGGTTCGCTAAACTAGATGCGGGGGTATTTATTGATACAGGAAAGCAAAAACCGACAGATAAACAAATCATCCAATTAAAGAAGGCAATCAATGATAGCCCTGATGTATTCCTTGAAAAGACTGGAGCAGGGTCACATTGTTATATTAGTAAAAAATACCCCTCTTCCTCCATTGTTGGGGAGTTCATTAAGAAATGTTATGAATAATCCATATAGTTCTAAGGGGAATAACACCACATAAGTAACATTATGTGGTGTATGCTACATCCATATATTCCAGAACTTCTCGCAGACCCAATTCCTCCATGCAGTATTTATACAGTTGTGGGTGGGATTTTTTCATTCTTTGAAACCTGTTGGGCTCTTTTTCCAGGTGGCATCCAAACACGCAGAACATACAGCCTGTCCGTTTTTCTCCCATATCATAGATTTTTGAGTATTTGATGTTGTATTCTTTTAAATAATCCCAGATGTCCTTTTCGAGCCAGAACCCCAGAGGTGTGGATTTTTCTTTTCCGGGATCAAACACATTACATCCTTTATCCATGTACTGCATTTTTCTACTATTACTTTCACACGCCATCGTCCCGATTATAGGTCTGTTTGATGTGAGCTTATCATATTTCTTAAAAGGGTTCTTTTTCATTACATCACAACACTTATCGCTAATCTTGAAGGGAGCATCAATAAGGTAATGCCATTTTTTGGGTATCGTGCCGACTACTCCTTTTTTAATCCCTTCCTTGGTCCCCCACATACGGTATTCTTTTTGTAGTGGATTCTTAGTATTCCTGTATCGGCTTATGTTTTTGCTGACTTCTTTGCTGACGATTGGATATCCATATTTTTTGATTACTTCATAAAAAGAGACTTCAGGATATAATGTTTCTACATTAGGTGTTTGTTTAACGAATTCTCTTATCTCTGGATATTCAAGTCCAGTGTCTACGAATACTGCAGGGGTGTCAGGATAGACTTGTCTTACTAGATCCAAAAGGACTGTGCTGTCTTTGCCGCCACTAAAAGCTACATAGGGTTTCCGGGGGTGGATTACTTCTGCAAATATGCGGATCCTTCCAAGAGTAAATTCAATCTTCTGGTCTAAGCTCCACGCTTGGCGTCTCATTAAATTTGAACCGTTAAGTTTCATATTAGGTGTAACCTCTAGATGTTAGCAATAATCAGAAAAGGTTGTTAAAATTTAGTCACTCCATTTGTCTCGGGCTTTCTGGGTTTTCCAGATGTTGCCATAACTATCTTCATGACCTTTAGGTTTCTCCGTGACAATGCCTAGAACTTTTACTTTATCGTGGGGATTGTCAAATTGGTTATATTCAACCTCTAATTTTTTGGCATCTCGGGGGGTGCATACTGTTTTCACAAACTGATAGAAAGGAGGTGAGAATGTGGGTGTGTGGTGTTTTTCCTTCATCTTCACCCATGAACCCGAACACTTAGTTGTTTTTCCCATGTTAATATGTTGTTTTATTTATTAATAAACTTGAAAATCATATTTTAATATGCCCAGAGATAAGTATCCTTTTAAACCTCCTTGTTTGAGTAAAACTGAATTCCTCGCCCTGGAACAAATAATTAATAATCAGTTATTTGAGGCAGAGGAAGATTATGAGAGATGTAAGGTCACAAAGGGTTGCTCTTTAAAAAACCACATTTACCCCGACCTCGCAGAGCTTGAAAAGGTAGTACACAGGATGGAGTGGTGGTTTACACAAAAAACCCCCCCATAATAAGCATTATGTGGTCTTTCTATTACAATATCCGTTTCGTTGGTTGTAGCGACAGTAGATGGTGCAATCCTTTCTTTTATCGAAAGGACATCTGCCATTTACCAGTATTTTAGTTATTTTCCTCGCCATCCTCTATTTTAAGTCCTCTTGTGTGATATTAAAGAATTTGGTAAGCATGGAACTACAACCAGAAAGCCAAACATTATCCTCAAAGTAGTCATTTGCAAGTTCTGTGACCTCCCAACCGAATATATCGGATATCTTTTGTAACCAATCAGAATGTGAGAATGATTCATCATACGGCTTAAACTCAGAAGCGATATCTCTAAGTTGTTTCACCCATTTGATAGCCTCTTCTTTGAGTGGATTGGGAGTGATGTATCTTTGGCTGATTCCTTCTATATTGTCGTGTTCACCTTCTTCACCATGTACTAAACACATGTTGTTTGGCATCCAAACGTACCTATCCATGTTTTTAAGCGTTTTTAATTCCATTTTTTTAGTTCACATAATGTATATTATGTGGTCTAGTCTTGGTTTAATAATAATTTTTCAACGGGCTTAAAATCGTAGTTATCAACATCAGCCTTTCTCATATCTTTAATATCGATTCCCGCATCCCTCAATATATCTCTTGCCATCGTTGGCTTATCTATTTGTGTGATTAAAAAGGCTGCAGCCATTACAGTTCCCTGTATCCTTCCTTTTTCTAGATCATTCATATCACTCATTTTTTAGCCACATAACGGTGGTTATGTGGTTATCTTATCCCATTTTTCACAGGGTATATGAACATCAGATAATTTGTTTGCTATGTCGTTTGAATATTTAGAACTACTTGTAGCCATAAAATAAACCCCTTGATGTTTTGGAACTAATTCTATAACAACAAAGTCTTTATAGCTATCTTTTTCTCGTTCAATCCAGCCAAAAAATCTATATACCATATTTCCAGCTTCATCAATAGGTATTTTAACGTATCTATCCCATGAAACATAAGGCAGGTTATCGAGTTGCTCCTGAATCCATAATTTAGTCTCTTCATCCATTTTAGTTTTAGCCACATAATATGATTTATGTGGTTGGTTCCTCGTAGTATTGTTTATAGCATTTAGGACATTGGAGTAGCTGTACCTCCGACTTTATTACTCGCCCTTCAGCTTTTAATATCTTTTCTACATACATCTTTTCAAGTTTCTCAGGAAATACCACAACATTTGTGGGTAATAGAGAAACATTGCATTCTGTACATTGTTGTGCTTCCGTGTATAATACTAGTTTTTTCTTTTTCATTTTAATTTTATGCCACATAAATATGAGTTATGTAGTCTCTTCTTTGAGTTCTATTTTGAAGAATTTATCACATTTTAGACAGTATCTTCTATTGGTGGGTGTATATCCTTTTCCTCTCCCCAGATGGTAGTAGACAGGATATGTTATTTCGTTACATTCCGGGCAGTGAAAACCTTTACCTCTTCCTCTTCCCTTATTTGACATTATGAATATCCCTCTAGTTCATCTAGCATCCACTTGTGATCTCTAATTGCTTGTTCAGCCTCAATTCTCAGTCTTATTCTTCCCCACCATCTCAGGGGGTTCCAGACTGGGCGTTCAATGGCTTTCTTTAATTTTTCCCAATATACTAAGTTTTCCCTGAGTGTAGTTTCTGTTTTCATATTTTATACCACATAAATATGAGTTATGTAGTTTTAATTGCAATAGTTTTGTTATTCATCCTGTTTCCTACAATACAACTTAGACCACCCTGATTATAAGCACTTCGGGCGTAGCATGTGACATTATCACTTTCTATATAAAATTTTTGTATTAACCCGATACCATCGTAGGGTGTATTTTTTACACTTTCTGTGTATAATGTTGTAGGAGGTATACTTTCTTCTGTTTTTTCCGAATAATCCATACAACCACAAACCAAAATTAATCCAATCAAAATTATAGCTTTCATTTTTTTACACCTGTATAGTTAATATATTGTCGTTACTTGCAGAATACGGGGGTGAGAGTACATAACACCTGTTATGTGGTTTATATTATTTCAATTTCGTGTATTCCCTGTTTGAATGTCCAGAACATGATGCGTTTAAGTTTATTTTTGTAGATATCGACTACGGATGCATCATAAGATATTCCTTGTGACTCAAAAAGGGTTCTCATTCCTCCAGAGGTGTGTCGTCTAATAGTCTCTTCAGTTTCAGTAATCCTTTCTTTCTTAAGATCCTCAAATGCTTTGACAGCTTGGTTATAATCTATAAAATAACCTCTGAATTCATATGTTCCACAGTCCTCGCAACATCCTATCTGTACTTTATATGCTTTAATCATTTTATCTTTCACACCACCACATAACAGTGATTATGTGGCTTTAATTGTTGGATCTGGTTCAGGATCTTCAAAATTAAATTTAAACTTTGGGGTTTCCTCTTCTTGCCTAAAGTTCTTGAGGTGGGCGTTTACTAGGTGGTATATGCCCACTGTAATCATTTCAAGATATTCCCCATATCTTAATTTTCCATTGATTTTTAGATTATGCATTATATTAAATTTCTCTGGGCTTTCAGCGTCTATCTCTACTGTCAGTGTAAATCCTCTTATTCCTTTAAATTTTTCCTCTTCATCCATTTTAATCTTTTTTTAGCCACATAAGTGTAGTTATGTAGTGTTTTTATTGAAAATCACTTAAAACTCCTTGACTTAATCGTTTATTTGCTATGTCGACGTATTCCTGGCTTAACTCAAACCCTATGAAATCTCTACCTAGTTGTTTGCAGGCTACAGCAGTCGTACCACTACCTAAACAACTATCTAAAACTAAATCTCCCTCATTAGTATATGTTTTAATTAAATATTCAAAAAGTTGAATAGGTTTTTCTGTAGGATGTGATTTTATCCTTCTATTAGCATTACTTATTTCTAATATTGACGTAGGATATCTATCTCCACTTATATTTAATGCTCTAATAGGTCGTTGTTTTCCATAATTGGGTGATTTATCAAAAGAAACACCTTTATCATATGGTAAACCTTTACTCATTTGGGGATTATAGCAACATTGTTTAGTATAAAATATCAATATATCCTCATGTTTCCTTAAAGGTTGTTTTTTAGAATTTAAAAAATTTGTAGATACTTTTTTATCCCAAACCCACGAATATTTAAACATATTAAGATTAGACATTACTAATTTAGAAGAAAATGGTTGTATTGAAGTAAGTGCAATAACACCATTATCCTTTATTATTCTTTTATAAGAACACCACAATAATTCTAAATTTAATTCACAATCCCATTTATTCTGAGTCATTCCATAAGGTAAGTCTGTTAGTATTAGGTCTATAGTGTTGTCGGGTATCTCTTTCATGCCTTCCAGGCAATCCATACAATAGATTTTATTCAAGTCTAACATTTTATTTTGTTTTATTGTTGATTTAACCACATAATATGCGTTATGTGGCGTTTCCTCCTCCTGTATGTTCTCTGGGGGCTACCCCTTTTAGTGTATATAAGGGGGTTTAATCCCTTTTAGTGGTTTTCTGTATACAGATAACTGGTACATTGTTCATTGGAAACCACATAATAGGTATTATGTGGCTAAAGAAGGGGGAAAACCCCCCAAAAACAATTAAATAAACAATTAAACCCCAATTTCCGAAGATTTAATCCAACCCAACCTAATTCCCTTATTAACAATATCCAACAACTGAGCCTTCATATCACCCAACAACACCTGATGCTCTGGATCACCCATCATCCCCTCCACCGTCAAAGATAACTCAGGCACAGAAGTAAAACCCCTACAAGTACCACCCTCCAACCTAGGATGTTGCTGACGAACCTGCAAAATAGGAGTCGACATCAAATCAACATAATCAAACTTAACATTACCCTTTTTCCTACTCTTAGTAATCCTGTTCCTAGCACACATCGGGCAGACGATATAATAAAAGTTACTCATATCCCAACCCCCAATTCATGAAGCTTATCCCGCCCCTTTTCCGTGACACTGTAGATAAAACCGTATAAAGCCCTAGAAGTAGAAACCTCAACATCTGCAAAACCTCTAGCGACTAACTTCTCCCAGTCCCCATCCTTCTTATACACAAAATAATAATTCCTATCACGTTTAGGGGTGTAATCCAAACCCAAAGCATGACGCATCTTCTTAATATCCTTTCCCTCAAGATCTAAACCCATCATTTTATACTCCAATGTTTTATCATTAATTCTTTTGTTTTATTCCAATAACAGTCAGGACATTTAAGTAGTTCATACCTTTTAATCCTAGACCCCGCTACACCTATTAGCTTTCCCATCTCTTTCCGGGATAAACCAAGTATCTCACGCCTCATCCTAACAATACCCCCACACCACATCTCAGGGCTCCAACTCCGTTTACAATTAGGACAATACACTCCGACATAACCTCCGATCTGCTGGCTTTCGTTACAACATATCAAACACTTACCCTTAGAGAGTACAGTACTCCCCTCAGACAAATCCTCAGATGTACAAACATGTGAACTCATTTTAATTTTCTTTTGCCTTTTATGTGAAGTCTAACCCACTCTGTTGGTTCCATCCCAAAGGGAGGTTCTAGGGGGTTATATGTGGTGACTCCTGCTGGATCAGCTTTATCCACGCCATAATTTCTATATGTTGAAACTGCTATGTCGAACTCTACTTCTACATCTTCAGGCATGCTGTTACAAAGACTTTCCAGTAGTATATGCAACTCCATCTTATCCCACTCCTATTTTGGGTATGGTTACTTGTGGCACATCCTCAATTTTAACAAACTCTATCGGTGAAGCTTTAGCAATCTTCTCAAACGCTCGCCTATCAAGTGCTAGAGCCATCTTATGCTCCATCGCCCAATCATACGCCACTAGGGGGTCATACTCAAGTTTTTTGATTATCCGGACACCCACGCCTGACCCTGTTTTCTTAGCACCTGTGACCTTAAACGCCTCCAGCATAGTAGCTCTTATGTGGGCATCCCAGTCGGTTATTGTTTCTTTTAAAGCCTTCTGCTCAGTTATCAACTCCAAGTTAGCATCTAAAAACATCTGGTACTGGATGTCGTAACTAGTTTTTAACTCGGTTTCACGCTTTTTATAAACCCGCAGTATATCCATCTGACTCTGCAAATTGTCTTCATAACCCCCTAGCTTATCTTCTTCATCCATTTAACACCTTTTTTTTATCTTGATACTGGCTGTTCAAAATTGCGAACTGCTCTGGATCCCCACCTCGGTCGGGGTGGAGTTTCTTGGCAAGCTCTCTAAACCTCGGGATTACTTCATCCATTGTATGACAGTCCTCGAAATAATTAGTACCTCCTGCTTTCTCTGGCAACGCCTTGAAACCGCTGAATGCAGCATTAACCATCTCTTTAGCACCCCACCTCTCTAAGCCTCTAAGTGCAGAAACAGTCTTATTCACTGCTTGAACATTATCAGAAACTTTATCCCATCGGTCACAAGGTATGCACTGCTGTTTGCCGAGGTAATCAAAGTAGACCGCCACCCCTGTGTCCTCAACCCGCTGGTTAGCGTATAACCTCTCAACACCTCCTCGGGTGTAGGTTTCCACATTTGAGGATATTATCACGTTTTTAGCTCCCATTAACCTGAGTTCCTGGAGTAAACGGGTTATGGCTCTCGCCCTGCATGTGTTGAATCTTGCCCTTTCAGGCTTTTTGGTACGAGTCCAGCCGGCAGGATATTGAAGCGGAAAACTAGATATCATCCTTTACCTCCTCTTTTGGGGGGTAATATTTCTGGGCATAAGCTTTCCGGTAATCCTTCCTGAGTTTACACGTCACACAATCATCTCCGCAGAAAGTCCCTGCGTAAGTGCAAAACATAGGAACACCCTCCCAAACCCAAATACTCTTGTCATAACCTAATTGTTGGAGCTCCTTTATCTTCTCCAGCCGTATAAGGTTATCCACATCAGTTGTATAATCCAGTAAGTCTGGTGTGTCTAACATTTTAGTCTGTAGATTATCCGTGTGCTTTTTGATATCCTCCTTTAACTCAGCTATGTAGACCCTCTCCTCGTGGGTTAAAGCAGCCTCCCGCCTCTTACACCTTTTACATACCCCGTTGCTGGTCCTAACCTTGTTGCAGACCGTACATGTGGGGGTGGGCTCTCCAGTCCAACTAGTCCCATCCTCTCGAACACACCACTCAGGGGCTGTTGCCTTTTGTATTTCTCCGTTATCTACCATGTCTTGAAATAGATTCTCTTCTTTTTCCACTAATATTCACCTTGTAACATATATTTTTTTTAAACTAAAAATTTTTTGGGGGGTGGGGGCGGCATGTTCGGTTTCATAGAGGTGTAATCAATGAGACAACAAAAAGGCAATGTTTTTGAACATTATCCACCCACGCACCCTTTCCCAAATTTAATGTGTTTATCCTACTTCTTTCCCCTGTTTCCAGAGTTTACCAGTAACTTCAGTCATAACTTTATCCATGTGCCAGCAGTATTTCCGAACACTTGAGCTGATACATTCACAGTGAAGCTCGCCGGTTTTACAATCTACTGTGACCAGCCATTTTCCATCAATACCCCCACCACTTTTACTTTCAAACCACCACTCCTTCTGAGGGTAATTTAGGGGGATGCAGGGGGGTTTAACACTCATAATAGTTTCCCTATTAAGTCCTTTAAATCAGCATCTGCAGGGGGTGTGTCTATCGTGACAGGTGCGTTGCGTTTTAGGTCTACAATCCTCGTCTCTGGGGGGAGGTTCACACTGTATGTGACCCCATCCTTCCTTACTCCTAATGTTTTCGTTTTCATTTTTATATTACACTCCCATGTTTTCAAATAACGGTTATAACTCATTTTTAGAGCCTATAAGTATTTTATACGTTTTAATAACTGTTTTTCACGTTTTATTCCGTAATTTAATGGTTTTAATCACTTGTTCAGCGTATTCTACCTTGTCTTCATCTCCTTTATCCCTTACTGCATCTTCCCATCCTGCCCCAAAAGCCCTTATTAACTCGTTTTTGAATGCTTCCTCAGTTATTTCTATATTACTCATGTTTAATTCGTATTTAATTAATTTTATTAATGATTATTACATTTAAAATGCAATAAATGACTTTAAAAAATAATAAAAGGGTTTTAATAGGTAAAACCCGTGTTTATTGCTCGTTTTCTATCTTTTTAAAACAGAGTGGACCATAACCTCGTTTAATAGAGGCTGGATCAGTTAATGCTCTGCCACATCTTCCGCATTCAGTCATCTTTTTTCTCTAAAAAATATAATTGCTAATACTACTACTGCAATCGCTATCGGCAGAAAGACTAGGTTAAGCATCAAGTATCTGTCGACTTCAACATTCCAAATCTTCATTTTTTTACCTATATAGTATATTGACGTTACTTGCACAATACGGGGATAGACCACATAAATCTACGTTATGTGGTTAAACCCTTAGTTGAGTTAATATGCCGATTTCTTCGGTTGTTAATCCCATTCCAATCCATGCTGTCCTTTCTTCTTTTTTATCCATTTCAATTACACCTCAAATTTTTTGTTTGTATATAATAACTATTTAGACGTTACTTACACAATATGGGGATGATACTGTACCCTACTGTTTCGCCAGTATTCAAAGGGTTTATTTAAACCCCTAAAATAAGATATATACTATAATGCGAAAGCAAATCCAACGCCCATTTAAACTCAGACAAAAAGGCAAGGTTGAAGAAATCAGCTACCTCAAGCCAAAAAAGGGTGGTGGCTACACTGAAGCGTATCTTGGTAAAGTCCCCGCATCCTACTGGACAGACCAACTAAAAAGTAGGGTTGACGTGTTGGATGAGTCACTGGGTATCGCCCAGAAAGAGAGCAAACAGATTTCTAAAGAATGTATGGGAGTCCCAGGAACAGTACCACGCTATTTTGACCCCATGACCGACCCCAAACTGACAGTATCCAGAGAGCATATGCTTTTAGGTGGTGGACGTAAGGGAGTAGTATATGACACCCCCCCCGAGGTGAAAAAGTGCATTAGGCGTAAACAAATAATCGGCAAAACCGTTGTAGCATTTTCGGAGTTAAGGGAGGATGCAGCAACCGAGTTAAAGGAGTTCCGAAGGCTCCAAAGTGCTAAGAACAAAAAGCAATGTGATGCCTCCTGTAAGCTGAAATTATATAAGTTCAAAGAACAGCTAATAAAAGAAACCTTACTTAAACCTTGATTACTGGGTTATCAGAGGTTTAAAACTGCCATCCCCATATTCTGTAAGTAACGACAATATACTTAATGAGGTGTTTGAAATGATAGATAAAAATATGTTTTATTCCGCATTAGATACTATGCTAATGGGGGAATTACGGAAAGAAGATATTATGGATGGAGTTGGTCTAGGTTGCTGGAGTCAAAGTTTCGCAGATTATTTCTGGAACTATTCTAAAACATACATGGGTGGGGGAACATAGATGAAAAGATGTTATTCACCTATGGATATTACAAAAGTGATGTTTAAAATTGGAGACAAGATGATTATGAAAGGAGTGAATGGCAAAGAGGTCGAAGGTATTATAACATCAACTAATGCTACAGCAGTCATAGGAGGACGTGAGGTCAGTAGGCTTGTTGAGGTGGAAGTAGATGAGTAAAATATTTCAGTATTTTGGTTTAAGATGTCGATAGATTGTATGGCTTCAGCCGGACGGAGGATAAGCACCATACTTCATAATCGAGGATATAATGTCACCCCATATCCAGTAAATAAGGGAAGACATATCATCTTGAAAGCTGAAGTCCCACGTAGCGGTAAAATCGAAGTTTATTATTGTTTATTCAAAAGAGCATTATTCCACACTTACAACATCCAGTTTCAGGATACATGGGGGGAAGGTTTTGGTGAAACATTAAACCTGAACTATTATCAAGCCATTAGAAAATCAAAGATGCTAACCCACTTATTATTCTGTTACCCAAACGGTCACATTTATGAGGTCGAACCGCAGACCCTTCATGATTATTTTGACAAGCATTATAGGGTGCGGATGCAAAACGAAACCAGTGAGATTACGATAAGCTTCCCAATACAATTAACAGATCGATGGGATTCATCGTGGACCTCTGAGGATTTGAATTATTACATCAACAAACCAGGGTTGAGTGATAAGATTAAGTTGGCATTCCGTAGGCTCAAGGAAAAACTCTTTCCATCTAAGCCAGATGTCCTAAACCATATTTAGTGGAACATTGTATGAATAGGTGTGTGTTACATGGTGTGTAATCAAATAATTACTAGAACATTCTCCTACAAAATACTGAAAAGAGAGAGAGCTATAGGGTGTGCAATCAAATAATTAGAAAAAAGTAAAAAAAAAATAACACCAAAACGAAGTATTTTTTTGCATATTATGTCCAAAAACCTACACACTTTTAAAGGCAAAAAGCCAAAAAACGCTTATAGTGTGTTTTATTTGATTACATAGTATATAGCTCTCTCTCTCTTTTAGATTATAACACCACATTTCACATTAAATGACAATTTAAACGAAACGTATTTATATGATTAAATCTAAACGGTAAGACGGTGAAATAAAATGGAAGAAGATATATTTGAATTTTCAACAATATTTATCAATGAGGAACCACTAAAACTAACATACCTACCAACAGAGATACCATTTAGACCTACACAAATCAAATCAATAGCAAAAGCAATGTATAAAAAAAACAACATGCTAGGTATCGGACCAACAGGAACAGGAAAAACCCTCTGCTGCAAATATGTTCACCAAGAACTAATAAAAAAAGACCCTACCAGAGAAGTTTTATACATACCCTGCGGATCCCTCAACACACCCAAAAAAATATTAGATGAAATAACAGACCTCCTGAATATCAAAAGACAATATAGACCCTCGGAGTATGATTTACTAAAAATATTTAAGAAAAATAAACCTGAACAATACTATCTAATAATGGATGAATTTGACCACATGGGGGTTAAACAATTCAGTCGAATGGTAAAAATACTAGAACAAATAGGGCTCAAAGCTTTATTCATAACAAATAAACCTATATTCCCCTCCACACTAGACCGAGAAATACTAAACAGATTAGGGTGGAATATTGGAAGATTTGAAAGATACAACACTGACGAAATATATCATATACTCACATCACGAGTTAACTTAGCCCTTAAAGAAGGAAGTATAAACGGAGAATCTATAGTATACCTAGCATCAATAGCTGCAAAACATAATGATGGGGATATAAGATTTGCTCTGCAGGTGTTATACATGTCTGCAAACATGGCAGAAGATCAGAAGGATAAATTGATAACCAAAAGAATAATTAAAAAAGCCATAAAAGAAGTACAAACCAGTATCCTTATTGAAACGCTAATGTCATTGGATGATTCAAATAAATTAATCATCTTAACTTTAGGCTGTACTCAAAACAATTCTTCATCACTTTATAGCATCTATAAACGACTTTCTAAAAGATTTGGTGTCAACACTTCAGACAACTATGTAACCTTCTGGCGTAGACTAAACCAACTGGAAAGAGATTATAGCTTACTCGTAACTCACGAAATAGCTGCATCAACAGGTAAAAGAGGTGGGAAAACATTGAACGTTGTACCTCTCATATCACAAGAACTTTTTAGGGAAATAAAAACTAAACTAGCAGACAGCATAGGGGTATCCATATCCTACCCGCAGAGAACACTTGTTTAAATATTAAAATTAAACCGATTATGAAAACATTTAGCGACTACATTAAAACAGGGGCTTTAGATGAGGAAATCCGAGACATAGGGGAGAAATACCCCACCCGGAATAGGATAAACGTAGACTTCAAAGACTTGGAACGGTTTGATTTAAACCTAGCAGATAAAGTCAGACAAGACCCAGACACGTTAGGGATGGAGTTTGCAGAAACAATATCCCCTAACCTATTAACCAACATTGAAGAGAAACCACTCCTTAAAATTGGATTCAAAAACATACCCACTGAATATAGCCCCCAAAACCTGAACGACATAACCGAAAGACACATCGGGAAAATAATGAGGTTAGAAGGGATGATAGGTCAATTAACAGATAAATATCCTGTAATGACCGAAGCATACTGGCGGTGCAACATCTGTGATGAATCCAATATAATACTCCAAGACGAGTCTCCTGTAAGTAAAAGAAAGGAACCCTACCGTTGCAGGGGATGTCAAAAAAAGGATTTTAGACTACTAATGGATGAAAGCCGATATACGGTGGCACAAACAATGGTATTAATGGAAAAACCAGACGTACTAAGGGCAGGAGAAAGACCACCCTCCCTGCAGGTGTATCTTTCAGGAGATTTAACAAAACTGAAATTTGATGTCATGAGCAAAATAGTAATCGATGGAGTACTCAAGATAGTCCCATCCAAAAATAAAACCAGCCAAAAATATGTGTGGTATCTAAAAGCCTACAACCTAGAAGTAGTAGATAAAGGCTTTGACGAAATAGAAATCACCCCCGAGGAAGAGGAAAAAATAAAGGAGATGAGTAAAAACCCTAACCTCCTCCAAGACATAACAGACTCAATAGCCCCTGACATACACGGACACAACGAACTCAAACAAGCAGATGTGTTAACACTCTTTGGAGGCACTAAAAAACTAATTAACGGCATCCGCAAAAGACACTGGATTAACCTCCTAATAATGGGAGACCCCGGAGTCGCAAAATCAAGGCTCCTAATGTACCTCCAGAGCATAGCACCCAACGCCATATACACAACAGGAACCGGAAGCAGACTCGGAGGACTAACCACCTCCGCAGAGAAAGACACCTTAACAGGAGAATGGATGATAAAGCCAGGAGTAATCCCCATCGCAAGTGGAGGATGCATACTAATTGATGAATTCAACCGACTCAGCATAGACGAAGCAAACGCATTAGAAGAACCGATGGAGATGGGAACCTGCACAGCAGCAAAAGCAGGGAAAAACATTAAATTCAACGCTGAAACCGCCCACATATGCGTGGGAAACCCCAAACTAGGACGGTTCGACATGTACACAGACCTAATCCCCCAATTCGGGATAAGCCCCCCGATACTCAGCCGATTCGACCTAATATTCATACTGCGAGACGTAAAGGATACGGAGAAAGACCGTGAAATAGCCAAGGCAATATTTAAAGCACAAACCGGGCAAAGCCGAAAAGCACCCCTCGACAAAGAGATGGTTCGGAAATACATCGCCTACGCAAAACAAAACATAAACCCCCAGATAGACCACACCATCGAGGAGAAACTTGAAAACTACTACGTGGAAGCACGGAGGGCAGGATTTGAAAAGAACGTCACCACCGCAACACCCCGGAACTATGAAGCACTAATACGCCTAGCAGAAGCATCAGCCAAAGTCCGACTAGACCCTAAAGTAAGAGAACAGGATGTAGACATAGGGATAGCCATAATCCAAGCCAGCAACGAACAACTAAGCTTCGGATCCGAAGTAGAGGGCATGTTAGATGTCGACACCATCGTAACAGGAAAACCAAAAAACCAAAGAGACCAAGTAAGCGAAGTACTAAAAATGATTGACACCTTATCAAAAGCAGATGGTATGTGTGATCATGACGAATTAATACAAGCATTCGAGGGAGAATTTGCAGAAACTAAAATAGACAAAATACTAAACAATCTAAAAACTAACGGTTTAATCTATAACCCAAAATATAAAAAATACATGGTGATACATGA
>Ga0207997_1000834_pt1 | contig 15773 bp, 12 predicted proteins | sample AntAceMetag02UKN_FD_184777 | JGI IMG/M metagenome (GOLD analysis project Ga0207997, IMG submission 184777) | Saline lake microbial communities from Ace Lake, Antarctica - Antarctic Ace Lake Metagenome 02UKN (SPAdes) (version 2) | ecosystem: Environmental > Aquatic > Non-marine Saline and...
CATCCATCGCTGCTGCGGTCGTGACGGCGTTGGGCACAGGCTCAACGCTCACGGACTGCTTGACTGCGGCCGGGTTCAGCACACACGACGCGGATGCCGTCACAACCGCCGTCTGGGCTCAGGTCATCGACGTGCTCACCGCTGAAGAGTTGCTGCGTTTGGTCCTGTCCGTTGTGGCTGGCGACTTCTCCAAGTCCGGCAATGTCTACACCTTCAAGCGGCAGGATGGCGCAACCACGGAAGTCACCTTGACCATCACAAGCGCAGGCAGGACGGCATCTTAATGTCAGTCACCACCGGGACAATTCATAGCATCGGCACGCTGGGCTGGCACACTAGCGCCGCGTTGCTAGGTGATGCCTTTAGCGTCGGCACGTTGGGCTGGCATGTGTCGGTCGCGACGAGTGCGACGAGCGGCCCGTCGTCCGATCTCATACCGTCGCGCGTCAACTGTGACGGCCGCGATCCGGTGAAGATACGTCGATCTGTGATGCAGCTCGATCAGCGGCTCATTGATCGTTGTGTCGTGCGCGCAGAGACGGGCGATCCTGAGAAAGGCCGCGACGGTCAGTTTTGCTTGAATCTTGAGGACGGCACGATCAAGATATGTGCAGATGGCTACTGGCGTTTGATAGGGAGTTTTTGATGATCCAGGCGGTCGTGACGGTGAAAGATCGGCAAGGCTTGCGGCGATGTCTGAACAGCCTCGTGGCGCAGACGCATCGAGTAGACGAGACCGTGGTCGTCTCCAACAGCGATGAGGGGAAGAGCATAGCCGAAGAGTACGTTGCTCACGGCGTGCGATTTCTCTGCGTGCCAGCTGCGGATGAGCACAACATGCGCAAGCGGGCGACGGCGGGGAGCGAGAGCGAGTACGTGATGTTCCTGGATTCGGGCGACGTGGTGGAGAAAGCCTTTGTCGCAGAGGCGCTGGCGCACAGCGACCAGGCGATTGGTGTGCTGTCGAAGGAATCAGCCGCGGTGTTGATGCAGCGGGAAGGCTGGCAGGGTGGTTTCAGATTGACATGGTTCGAGGCGTTGATGACGCACCTGGTCGAGCCGCGGCGGCAAGAGAACCTGGCGCCGCCGCGGACCGTGGCCGTGATCGTTAACTGCCATCCCCCTTATCTGGGTCTGTTGGAGCGCTGTTTGGAGAGCGTGTTGGCACAGCAGGTGAATGCGAACGTGCAGGTGTACATTGCGTATGACGGTGACATGAGCGTGCAGCTGTCTGAGATTACGCACAAGATAGGTGTCAAGTGGGAGCACATCTGTGCCCGGCACTATCGCAACTCTTGCATGATTCGCAACACAACGGCCAAGCTTGCCACGAAGGCTGAGGCGTTCCTGTTCGTGGACGCGGACAACACGCTGGAGCCAGGATACCTCGCCGAGATGGTTGAGGCTATGCGGGCAGACAAGAACGTAGCGGTCGTGTACCCGATCGTTCATCTGCGGAACCCAGACGGCAAGTCGCTGCGAGAGCCGAAGAAGTGGTCATACTCGTGGGATCGACTGGCTATTCAGAATTACATCGAGAACTGTTCGTTGGTGCGTGCGGATGCGTTCTGGGCCGCGGGCGGCTGGGATGCGTCAGTGGTCGGCCGGTTGCCGCAGGATTGGGTTTTGTGGATGAAGCTGCTGCGGCCTGACACGGGCAACATCGCCGCCCCGTGCAACGCGGTCTTGAACTACCTGCTGCACACGGACAAGCCCGAGAAGATGGATCAGCAGCCGTTTTGGCCGCAACGGATGCACAAAGACTATTGTGCCCGGGCGCTGTTCATCCCCTTTTCCGGCCGCGAGTACTGTCTGACGCCGATGATGCGGTTCTTGCACACCATGCCCGAGCCCGAGCGGGTGTCGCTTTACCTGTACGACAACAGTCCCGCGGACAGCAAGGTGACAGAGGTGCTGAAGCGCTTCGTGCTCGAGGCATCGGGCACATGGTCGGACGTCCACTACCATCGCGATCCACTACAACTCTGCGATGCGTTGCCGCAGTCGTCTGACTTTGACCAGTTCCGCAAGGTGCCGAACTCGGAATTGATGGCGCACAGTCTGGGGTTTAAGGTGCGCGCCGCTATGGCGAGGACGATGGCGCGACGCACCACCGCGATTTTCAACTGGGCGCTTGTGCATGTGCGTGAAGAGTGTCTGTTGATCGTCGAGGACGACACCGAGCCGCCGGCGGACGTATGGGACCAACTGCTCGATCCGTTCCATGGTGAGAAGGTCGTGGAGCCTCATGCCGTGATCAGCGGGTGGTACATGGACAGGTTCAGGAACAGGCCCATCGTGGCGACGGAGGCGAGTCGGCATCCGTTGCGACACTTGCCGATGACTCCACCGAATGGGGATCCGAACCGGCAGCAAGTCGAGCGATGCCGATCGTCGGGGTTTGGATCCATGATGATTTTCTTGCCGAGAGTACGGATAGCCGGCGTCCGTTTCCGTCCGTGGGTCGAGGATCCCGACCAACGGATTTACGGCACGGACAACGCGTTCGGATACGACTTGGCGACAAGCCGCCAGATACAGTTGGTGAACTGGAGGCTTCGGTGCAAGCACTGGCAGTCGGAGAAGACGTATGTGTAGAGTCTGTTTCATCATCCCGCCACGGCCGTGGCTCGTGAACCCGCACGCGCAAGCGCCCATGGGGATTCTCTACCTGGCCGCGGTGCTCGAGACAGAGGCCGGCCACGATGTCTCAATCGTGAACCTGGGCGGCAGGTATGCGGGCTGGGATGACGTGTGCAGCTTGCCGTGTGCGGACGTGTTCTGTCTTTCCGGCACATGGCTCGACGTGCCCGAGATCAACAGCCTTGCCGAGGCCATCTACGAGTTTGAGCCAGGCGTGCGCATTCTCGTTGGTGGCCCTATCGCGCTCTCACCCGACGAGCTGAGCGACAACATTGACCTCGTGGTGCAGGGCGAGGCCGAGACTGAGATTTGCACACTCGTCGAGTCGCAGTCCATCGGGTTCCACACCTGCGCGCCGCCTACCGACCTCGATGCCCTACCCTTCCCGGCCCGCCACCTCTGGGCAGGGCCGTTTGGCGGGAACGTGTTCATCGGCGGCGAGAACTACTTCGGCGGCGGCTCGACCACCATCCTCAGCTCGCGGGGCTGTCCCTACAACTGCGCATTCTGCGCATCGAGCGCGCTCGCGCCGCGCAAAGTGCGCTTCCGTTCCGCCGAGAGCGTGGTCGAGGAGATGGAGCAGTGCGTCGTCGACTTCGGCGTGCGCCAGTTCCGCTTCAGCGACGAGAACTTCAATGCCAATCCAAGCCGCGTCAACGCCCTGTGCGGCGCGATCGCGGTCAGCGACATCCTTGGCCACGGCAACGGCATCGCGTGGCGTGCGTCCATTGCTGTGCGGCCACGGTCGACAGAGCTGTTCCAGTACATGGCCGCCACTGGCTGCAAGGAAGTGAGCATCGGTGTCGAGTCCGCGGACCCCAAGGTGCTCGAACTCCTCTGCCCGGCCAAACTGCCAGACCCAGCCGAGAGCATGGAGGCGCTCCAAATGGCACAAGACGCCGGGCTCAAGACCCGTGCCCTGATGATAATCGGCACGCCCGGCGAGAATGCCGACACCAGTTGGCACAACCGCGACTTCTTTCAGAGCGCGCCGTGCGATGCGCTTGCGGTCGCGATCTTCACGCCCATGCCGGGCAGCGACATCTACCATCACCCCGAACGCTACCACTGCCGCCTGCGTTCGGAAATGGAGCGACAGGGGCAATATCTCTATGGGCCACAAGGGCGCAACCCGATCGAGCCTGCCATCGAGCTTGACGATTTCCCTTTTGATGCCTTACGGGCTTCGATGGCCGCGCAAGTCGCCGCGGCCGAGGCCACGGGCAAGACAGGACGAGGATGAACCTTCCCCCCAAGCTACTTCGGCGTCATGTTGGTGGCCAGGTCGAGGACGACGAATTTCTCCTCATCGGGCGACGGTGCGTCGAGTCGATTCAGGCCGTTGCGCCCGAGGGACCGTTTGCACAAGCTCTGGATTTTGGCTGCGGCTGCGGTCGGATGCTGCGACATCTCATACCCAGGTTCGCGCCTGCCCGTTGGTTCGCGTGCGACCCCGAGCTTGCGGCCGTTCGGTGGGTGGCCGACAACATGCCCAAGGCCACCGCGTTCGTGATCGAACCTCTCGGCGGCATCCCGCTGCCCGACGCATCTGTCGACCTCGTGGTGGCCGTGTCGATCTTCTCGCACGCGCCGGAATGGTCCCGCCCCATGATGGAACTGCGGCGCGTGATGAGGCCTGGCGGCATCCTGATCTTCACCTACTTGGGCCGCCATTGCTACGACCGCCGCGGGCTGTCAACGCCTTACGAGGCGTTGACGGAGGCGTATGTCGAGCCGACACCGATCCCGTGCAACCCAGACTGGACGCGGTTCTACCCGCCCGCGGGCTGGGCCGTGGCCGAGACTAGCCGATTCTTCACCGTGCTCAGCGAGCATCCCCATGGACTCGCCGGGTTCCAAGACATCATCGTCGCGGAGGTGCCGTAGCATGGACATTACGAAAGCGAAACTCGACTTGCTCGACATGACGTTGCCCGCCGCGATTGCGCTCGACTTCGGCGGCGCTCGGCATACTGCTTACGCAGAGCATTGTGCCGCACGCGGCACGCCGGTCACCATCGTTGACGGGAATATCCCGAGAGTGCCGATTGCCCCGAGCATCACTGTGGTGCGCGGCAACTTCGCCGATGCTGGCTTCCTGCGCGGCGCGGTGAAACCCGCCGAACTCGGCATCATGTACGACATCCTGCTCCACCAATATGGCCCGCTCGACACACTGCGTCTCATGCTCGCGTATGCCAGCGACGCGGTGTGCATTGGGCAACCATGCCTATCCCCTGCTCGCAGTAGCCCTGAGGAGAGCATGGTGTTCCTGCCCGCCGTGCCGTTGCATCGTCAGGCCGACCTTGTGCCTCGATTCCAAGACGGGATCTACGGGGACAAGGGATTTTTCCAGCCCGACGCCTATACCTGTGCCCAGTGGCTGTGGGGCATTCCGCCTGCGCTTCTGCGGTGTTGGGTAGAGCGAGAGGGCTGGACAATTGCCGCCGAACGCACTGTGCCCTACTCGCCAGGCTGGGTTTGGTGGGGTTGCTACGCTACAAGATAGGAGAATGGATCATGGCTCGTTACACGCTTCCTAGCATTTTGACCAGCGGTCAGCAGATGTCGGGCTACATGCCGCAGCGGAAGAAAAAGGAGTCACAGGTTCGGACGGGGGTGAACGCCCGCGGGGCGTTTACCCCGTATGCCTCGGGCGGGAGGTCGATGCAGAGCGTTGGCCGACTGGGCGACTTGACGCAGCGACCTGGCGCGTTCTCCATGACGCGCGTGTCGCGACTTGGTTCGAGCGGGCCGAGCGAGGCGGACAAGCTGCGGGATGAGTATGAGGCGAGCGAGGAGGAGGCCCGCGCCGCGAACGAGGCGCGGTACGCTCAGATTTTGTCGGGCTACCAGGGACGCCAGAAGGACATCGGTGAAGAATTGGGGGGCATCGTTGGCGGGTATGAGGATCGGTACTCGACGGCGATGGACACGCTCAAAGGCATGGGTGAGCAGGAGAAGCAGGATATTCAAGAGCAGCATCGGGCGATGGCATCGTCATACCAGCAGGACGCTGTGAGCCGAGGTTTGGGCGGTGCTCTGTCGCCGTCGATCCAGAGGGGGATGCAGCGAGATCAGACAAGTGCGCTGGGTCGACTCAGCGAACGGTTGCGAACGCAGCAGGTTGGCTACCAGACGGGGCTACAGGGCGACACGCTGGCCGCACGCGAGCGGAAGACGGGTCAGGAGTCAGGATCGTACAAGGAGATGATGGACTTCATGGAGCGCCGTGAAGATGAGTATCCCGACTACCAGGAGATGGCGCGCCTGATGCAGGGCTTAGGTCAGGCCGGGGGTCAGGCCGGTAGTATGCCGTTGGTAAACCAGCCGGCGATAAAGCAGGGTGGCTTGAACCCTGCCTCGTCGATGTTCCTCAGAATGAGCGGTCGGTATCCCACAACCAAGAAGAAGAAGAAGTCCAGGCCACCGGCCCAACCAGGAACAAAATGGGTGAAAAAGGGCGGGCAATGGGTTCTTGTTGCGGCTTAGGTTATTTGAAGATGGAGGTGTCCCTTCATGGGAATCACAGTCAAACATCGACCGTCGCCGCGAGTCCTTGCGCCAGCTTGGCGAGATGTAGGTGAAGGCCAGGCACAGAAGTTCGAGGCGGAGCAGCAGATCCGCCGTGCGGCGATTGAGTCGCAGAATGTAAGGCAGCAGCGCCAGCTTGAGGAGGCGGCGAGGCGTCAGGAGTTGCAGCTTGCCGCTCAACAAGAGCAGGATGCGTTGCAGCGCGAGCAGCGTGGCCAGGAGATGTATGCTCGCATCAACATGGAGTCTACTCGTTACCAGAATCGCTTGAACGAGATCGGCATTCGGGGCAAGCTGCAACAAAAGCTGCTGAAGGAACATCGCGACAAGTTGGCAAAGGATGCCCAGGATCGTCTGACCGCGGAGGGGGAGCGTCTGACCGCGAAGCAGGAGGCAAAGGCGGAGAAGCTCAGAAAAACGCTTGATGATATTGATAAGGACCCCAACCTTGACGAAGCGCAAGCAAAGTACGCGAAAGGCGCGATAATAGCTAAACATCGGGGGTATGACTATGAAAAAGTCGTGGGTGCCGCCATGGGGCCAGAGAAGGAGCCCGAGACTCCCGCTGCGGAGGCATGGAAAAAAAACGCAACTGAGGTAGAGGGGGGATGGAAAGTAGTCGATCCTGATGGCAAGGTAAGATTCATTGAGAATCCAGTGGTGAAGGCGAAGGCGGACGCCCAAGCGAAGGCCGAGGTCGAGGCTGCGAAGGCCGAAACGTTCAAAACCAACTGGATTAGCACGCAGGCATTGGAGCGTCAGAAGCAGGGAATGGAGCTTGCAAAGGCCATGGTTGCCAGGGGTGAAACGCCTCCGTCTTCGCAGGAAATACGAGCGAAGTCGATGGAATGGGCACAGCAGCAATGGGATGCGTTCCATCCGCAGGACGCGCAGCCGGCGCCAGAGGCGAGGCCTGGTCTGATCCAACATGCGAAAGACTTGTGGCAGTCATTGCTGCCCGCGACGGCGGAGCCGGAGACTTTCTCGCCTGCCGCAAGGGCCGTGGCGGAAGAACAGGGGATCGGCATGGGCGAGGAGCAGGCGGAAGGGCCAGCGTGGCCTCTTGCCAACGAGATTACGCTTGACCAATTCCAGACCGCCACGGGCGACAAGAGCCCGGCGATGGCACAGATGTTCCAGTCTGTGTTCGAGCAAGGGCTGGACCCGGTAGGCGAGGAAGTCGGCAAGATGTTCATGCAGTTATCTGATTCGCAGAAGAAGGCATGGGCGGAAGTGCTGGCAAAAACCAACGTCTTGGCCGATCTCATGGACGAAGCGGGACGAGAACGAGGGCTAGAAAGCGCTCGCTGCATGAAAGGCAAGCCCTTGCCTGTTAACCCCGAGGAACGGTATGTCGAATGAGATACTTGATGAGATGATAGGCCTGGTTGGCGGGAGTGTCCCCCGCCATCCTCGCGCTGTCCCCTTAACATCAGCAACTTCCCGCTCCATGATGCCGCGGTACAAATGGCGCGGCGCGGGCAAGATTGGCACTGCTGAAACGATGGGCCGCCTCGGCAAGCGCTGGGGGGAGCAAATGCCTGTTGCCGGTGGTTTTCACACAGCGGTGCGATTATGGAAGGTGAAGGCCGCTGTGGAAGCGTTGACGGAGGGCGTTGAGGATGATATCGAGCGCGAGAAGTATCAGTACCTCGTCGGCAACTTCATGAAGGAGCAGCAGTATCTTGCGACTCGCGGCGTGGAGAAAAAAGCCCAGGTTGCGTCAGGCTTGGTACAGATGGTTCCGTATGTGATGGAGTTCGTGTTGAGCGGTGGCTTGGCCGCGGGTGCAAAAGGCCTGGGCAAGGCGGGCGCCAAGAAGCTGCTCGGCAAAGGCATCAAGACCATGGCGGGCAAGGCCGCGGTGAAGGGCGTGGGCTGGACAGCGGCGGGCGTGGCGCGTGCGGGAACGGTTATGGCGAGCCGTGTTGCTGCGGGAACCGCGCGGCGACAACTGTACGACGACGAGCATCCCGCAACCTCTTTCCTCAAGGCGTTTGGCTCTGTGACCATCGAAGCCATGTCTGAGGAGGCTGGTGCGACCCTTGGTAAGGGCGTCTCGGCGATCGGGCGGCGGTTGCCTGGGGCTGGCCTGTTTGCCAAGAAAGTGCTGCCTCGCATTCAGACGTTGTGGGTGAAAAAAACAGGCAAGAGCGCGACTGCGTTTTCCAAGCGTCTGTTTGAGAAGGGCGGGTTCCACGGCATTCTCGAGGAACTCGGTGAGGAGCGATTGGGCGACGTGATGCGCGGCGTGACGGGCGTGGACAAGTTCACAGTGCCGACTGGTGAGCAGTTGTTGGTTGAACTGGGCATCTTTGCTGTGCCAGGCGCGGCACGGGCAGGCACAGGCATCGCGGCTGATCTGTGGAAGAAAGACCCGGCAGCAGCGGCTGAACTGGCGAAGAAGAAGACGCCCAGCCGTGGCGACTTGCAGAAGGCGCTTGGCTACACCATCCCGAAGGCGGCCGACCGTGCACAGCTTGCAGAGGATCTCCGCACGGCTGAGAAGCCGCCAGCAGCCCCAGAAGCGACGCCGGCCCCGCAACCCGAGGTTGTACGTGAACCGGTCATTCCTGAACCTCAGATTGAGCCGCCAGCAGCAGAGCCGGTGCCAGAAGTTGCGCCAGAAGTTGCACAACAGCCGCCGGCTGAAGAAGCGAGAGCGGTAGAGAAGCAGCCGTGGGAGATGACAGAGCAAGAGTTTGTCGAAGTTCACGATGCTTTCCCGCAGACTAGGCGTTTGGCTATGGATGGCGCAGACCTTGTTGCGGCGATTGATTGGATAAGAGAACATAAAGGTAACGCATCGTTATCTGATGTTCTCGGGCCAGCAGGGTCGATAAAGGAGTTCAGAGCATTGCATGTGGCTAAGGCCATGATGGAAGACAAGCCCGTCCCCCCCGAAGTCCTTGCCGACTACCCCGACTTGGCGAAGCCCGAGCCTGCCGTCGAGCAGCCCCCCGCCTACGAAGCCATGACCGGCAAGCAGCTCCGCGCACGTGCCAAGGAGCTTGGGCTCAAGGGCGTGGGGGGCCTGAAGAAGGCCGCCGTCGTCGAGAGAATCAAGGCGGCAGAGGCGGGCGATCTGCCAGCCCATGCAGGGGCACGACCACGGCCGAAAAAGCAAGGCCAAGCCAAGGTTGACGCGGCAAAAGAGCATCTTCGTACAATCTTGGCGAACAAAGACCTTGTGGGCAAGCAACGGGCCGACGCCTTTGCCAACGGCAAAGAGCTTGTTCAGTTTCTACAGGCCAACGCCCATCTGGAGTTGGAGACGGACTATTTCCGTGGTGACCAGATTGCCTACACGGGCGAAGTTTCCGACGATGGTTTGCGCAAATTCATCTACCTAGAGGGAGCGCGAGCGGGTGCGTATGGCGAAAACACGACCGTAGCAGAGCGAGAAAGCAGGCAAAAGACGGATAGGGATGCGGATCGCAGGCAGCAGGAAGGGTTTAAGCGTCTTCGGGAACAGCCCGAGCAGCCTGCTGACAAGTGGCAGGAAGAGCAGGCATGGCTTGCCGAGCAAGAAGGGGCCAAGGAGCCAACCAGACCCCCGACCGCGGAACTCGCCGCCATCAAGGCCGAGCAGGAGGCCAAGGGCGAGTTGGAGAAGCAGCCGCCCCCCGAGCCGCCCGCGCCCGCCGTCGAGCAGGCCAAGGGTTGGACGCGCGACGCGTTCAAAGCAAAGTTGTCACAAGCGTTTCCCAAGCTCAAAGCGGATCATGCTGATGCAGTGGTGGCAATGGCCGAAGCGCGCGCGGCTGCCCAGGGAATGCCTCTCGACAAATGGCTGGACACCTACATCGCCGACATCCGAGTAGCTGAACAGGCTCCAAAGAAACTGGGGCCAACAACGGCTGCGTTCATCCGCAAGTTGCGGAGCGATGGACGCATAGTCCTGACCGCAATCAAGACGAAGCCTACCCTGTCCACGCTTGTGCATGAGGTGGGCCACATATTCCGGCAAACGCTGGATGAGGCGTTGTTGCCCCAAGTCGAAACGTGGGTTGCGACGCATCCGGGCGCAAAGGCGGCTGGGGGGAAGTGGAACAGGGCAGCCGAAGAAGTGTTCGCCGAAGGCTTTGAAACATGGGTAAGGTCGCCGCAAGCAGCGAAGAGCGTACCTGCTACGGTGCAAGAGGCCTTCGGCAAATTGCGTGATTGGCTTGTCGCCATGTTCAAGAGCGTAACGCCGGGGGGTGGCAGCAAGGTGCGGCCACAAATGACACCTGAAGTTGCCAGTGCGTTCGAGGCAATGATGGGAGCGCAAGAAGCCGTGCAGGCCAAGCCCAAGGGCGGGCTCATGCAGACCCCGACCACGAAGCCGACTGGCGCGACGTACGACTACGAAGGCATGGCCAAGGACATGGAGCGCGCCGAGCTTGCCAAGCTGGGGGAGAAGGCCGCGAAGCGGCGGCAGCACGCGGCGGGGGAAGCCTCGGAGACTGAGGCACAGCATCCTGATCCGAACAGCCCCGCCTACGGCGCGGACAACCGCTTCGTCACCAAAGACGACTACCAGAAGGCCCTCGATGACTTGGGGAAGAAGGCCGGCCGACTGCATACGGGCGTCCCCGTGGACGCGATCCCCCCGCTGTTCAAGGTGGGCATGTACCATCTTGAGGCTGGCGCACGCACCTTCGCAGACTGGTCTACTCGAATGACAGAGGCGGTGGGGGCGAAGGTGGAGCCGCAGCTTGAGGACCTGTGGCAGCGGTGCAAGGGGGTGTACGACGAGACGGTGGGGAGCCGAGATACCGCTGAGCTGCTGGACACGTATCACGCCAACCGCGACGAAATGATGATGGAGGCGCAGATCGACGCTCAGAACATGCAGGAAAGGATTCAGGCCATCATGGGCGTCAAGCGATATGGGAAAATCGCACAACGCGCAGACATGGCGATCCAACTGCACATCGACTTGCGCAACGCCGAGGAGCGCGGGTTCGGCACGGCAGAGGAGCAGTTCGCTAAGTGGGGGGAGAAGTTGACCGACGACCAGAAGGCCCTCTACGCCGAATCGCAAGCCTTGTCAGAAGACTTGCAGTCGGTGGCCGAGGACATCGTTGCCATGAACGCGAAGGCGGGCAAGCACGCCCAGGACGCTGATGTCCTGAAGACGGCGTATGACAACTACACGATGCGTCTCTGGAAGCCAACGAAAAAAGACGCGGCTATCTCCGCGGGCGGGAAGTTCTCGACAACTACTGGCCGCGCCAAGCGCCGTACGTATGAGTCCATGCTTGAAGGCTGGACGGATGGCCGCGAGCTACAAGTCAAAGGCGCGACAACCGCGATGGAGACGGCAAGAACCGAAGTCGCCCAGGTGGTCGAGGACCGCGCGTTGATCGAGGAGGGCATGGCGGCGGGGCTGATTTCCAAGATTCCGGAAGAAGGCATGAAGCCGATCAACCATCCCAATTTCACCACACCAGCATGGGCAGGCCACGTTGAAGAAGGCAAAATCTACGCTAAGGATATTCGGATTGATAAGGAGGGAAATGTCTGGAAGCGCGTCCCCCTCTACGCAAAGGCCGACCTCGCCAAGAAGCTCAACAACATTCTCGGCAAGTCAACGCTGTACGACTGGTTCCCCGGTGTGGCGACCGCGACCAAGTGGAACGCGATGCTCAAGAACCAGATTCTCTTCACGAGCCTGTTCCATCACCAAGCCTACCTTCGTTCCTACATGCTGGGCAGCGCGGCGCGGGGCTGGGAAATGTCACCGCGCCAGGCCTTCAAGGAAGGCATGAAAGCCATCAAGGCATTCGAGGCTGAATTGCGCGCCTTGGTTCGTGGCGGCTTGACACTGGGCCGCATCATGGATTGGGACGAGACGCAGTGGGAACAGCAGGAAACGCTGATCGGCAAGGCAATCGACAAGGTTGGGGGCGGGGCGGCGCGCGAGCAAATCCTGGAATGGCGTAGGGCTCAGACCGACTTTCTGTTCAAGAAGTTGGGGGCGGCTCTCAAGGCTCAGGCGGCCTTGCTCGAATATCGTCGCGCCCTGACTCGGCATCGGGCCGAACTTGACGCGGGCACGATGACGAGTCACGACATTGCGAAGCGCGTGGCCGACCTCATTAACGACGACTTCGGCGGCCTGCATCTGGGGCGTATGGGCAGAAGCCCAACACTACAGCACGCGTTCAGGCTACTTGCCCTTGCGCCCGACTGGACTGAAAGCAACGTGCGATCCATGGTGAAGGCATTCAAGCCGGGGCCCGAAGGCGCCATGTTCCGCCGCTTCTGGGGCAGGATTCTTCTTCGGGGCATGGGCACCACGGTCGCCGCAAATATGGCCTTGGCGCTTTGGAAAGACGACGACGACGACGAGAAGACTTGGGCGCGAAGATTTGCCAAGCGGTACAGATATGCCTGGCAGGCCGGACGCTTCAGGTGGTTGGGGGTAGACGTGACGCCGATTGCCAGGGCGCTCGGGGCAAACCCAAAGGAACGCAAGTACTTTTCGCTTATCGGCCACTTCGGCGATCCGCTGAAATTCGCATTCCATCCCGTTCGTTCAGCCAAGCACAAGGGGAGCGTGATTGTTCGGCCTCTACACGCTTTGGTGTCTGGTAAGGACTGGGCTGGCCGCAATTTCACGACTCTAATGGAGTTGCTGGGTGTAGATGACAAAGGCGTCTACGCGACGAGCCGCAAAGGCCACTACAAGAAAGGCCAACCCAAGGGCGGGAAGATGCGCGGCAAGACGGTCGCATGGAAGTTTGGTGGCGGCCCTGTGGAATATGAGCAACTGCCGTCATTCGCGCTCAACCAAGCCCGCTCTGTCTTGCCCATTCCCATGCAAGAGGCCATTGCCTACTTCCACGGTGAATGTGATGGCTTCGATGCCCTTTCCAAGAGCTTCGGCTTCCACACTGCCCGAGCCAAAGAGCCCGCGGTGCGGCGCGTGCAGTCGCTCGCAGATATCAAGAAGCAGTATCAGAGGTGGAAAGACACCGGAAAATAGATCATCTTTTTTCTTGACTCCGCCAGTTTATGTGCTATCATTAAAGGGCACACTTAAACTGGTGATCGCTTAGCCTAACACGGAGGAGAGAGATGGCAGATAAGGCGAGAGAATGCCAAAAGATCGCCGCATTCCAGAAGAATTCGCGGGAAGAAATCCGTGTCCTTCTGCGTGAGTTCAAGGGGCACCTGCTTCTCGACTTCCGCATCTTCTTCCGCCTGGTCACCGGCGAACCCAAGCCTTCGGTCAAGGGCGTCGCCATGCCCATCAGGCTGTTCCCCGAGTTCAAAGAGGCGGTGCTCGAGGCAGAAAACAGGCTCAAGCAAGAGGGGCTCATGACCGCAGACGGCGTGATGGTCGTCTCCGAAGAGAAGAAGAAGAAATGAGCAAAGTCAAGGACAAACGCGATCAGCGTGACTGGTCGCAGGAACGATTGGCGCAACGCAGTGGCATCAGCGTTAACACCGTACGGCGAATCGAGGACGGCTCGGTCGACCCGCGTGTTGGGACGTTGCAGCGTCTTGCTGATGCCCTTGATTGCAGCGTGAGGAGCATAATCGAATGAAGATGCGCACCTACCTATGGTTGGACCTCCTCTCCAACTGATGCGCATCTGGGGGGCCTGCTGCTCACAGGCCCCCCACTTTTTTCCCTACCACGCGAGGATGAGCATGAAACGCATCGAAGTCACCGCCGACTGCATTTGGCTCTACTCGGATTTCGCAGATCGGTTCAAGTGCGCGGGGCTGCCGGGGGCACGCTGGGTTGGCTCGGAGGAGGCGTGGAATCTGCCCGCAACGCCGGGGACGTGGGAGCAGGTGCGAGAGGCGTTCCCAGAGGACGCGAAAAGTTGTGGGCTCGACATCGCGCTGGCGTGGCGAAAAGACGCGCATCTTCCCAATGAGCGCTACGGCGCAAACGACTACGAACACACGACCCAGCCATGGACACACCAGGTTCGTGGCACCCGCTTCGCCACCATGATGGACTCTTGTCTGCTTCACTGCTGGATGGGAACGGGCAAGACGAAGATCACGCTCGACGCCATCCGCACCCTTGGCCACAAGCGCACGCTCGTCATCTGCCCAAGCTGTGTCGTCCCCGTCTGGGAGACGCAAGCCGATACGCACGCACCGGGCATCTTCAGCGTCCTCGCGCTCGGCAAGGGCAAGAGCACGGTCAAGCGCACCGACGTCCTGTCTCTTGCTTTGCGACACGAGGCCGGCCCCTTGATCGTCGTGGTGAACTACGAAGCCGCATGGCAAAAGAGTCTCGGCAAAGGGATCGCCAAGACAGAATGGGACTGCATCGTCCTCGACGAGAGCCATCGCGTCAAGGCCCCCGGATCCAAGTGCTCCCGCTTCGTCGCCAAGCTCAAGGCTAAGCATAAGCTCTGCCTCACGGGCACGCCCATGCCGCACAGCCCGCTCGACATCTACGGCCAGTACCGTTTTCTCGACCCGGGAATCTTCGGGACGCGGTTCACCGCGTTCCGCGCACGCTACGCGATCATGGGCGGCTTCGAGAATCGCGTGGTCGTCGGTTATCAGAACCAAGACGATTTCAGGATGCGCCTGGACAAGCTCCGTCTGCACGTCACCGCCGACGTGCTCGACCTACCCCCGATCCAGACGATCGACCGTCGCTGCCCGCTGGAGCCCGCGGCACGCAAGCTCTACGATCAACTCGAACGCGAGCTGATCGCTGAGTTGGGAGAGGGCGTCATCACGGCCGCCAACGCGCTCGTGAAGCTGCTCAGGCTTCAGCAGATCTGCGGCGGCGCCGTGCCGGCGGACGACGAGGACAAGCTCACCGAGGTCTCGACCGCGAAGCGGAACCTGCTGGCCGAGATGCTCGAGGATCTCCAAGGCGAACGGGTGGTCGTCTTCGCCCGGTTCCGATACGACCTGGGCGCTGCCCGGGCTGAGGCTGAACGGCTGGGCTACCGCGTGGGCGAGATCAGTGGCAGTGCGAACGACTACAAGCAATGGTGTGAGTCGGATGAGCTTGATCTTCTGGTGGTCCAGACCCAAGCTGGCGGGCTGGGGATCGACTTGACCGCGGCGCGGGTGGCGATCTTCTACTCGCTGGGCTTCAGCCTCGGGGACTATCAGCAGGCCATCGCCAGAGTCCACCGGCCGGGCCAGACGCGGCCGACCGTGATCTACCGGCTGTTGGCGGTGAACACTGTGGACGTGCGGATCGTGCAGGCGCTACGCAAGCGCGAGAACGTGATCGAGAGCATCTTGGGAGACTTGAGAGGAGACTGACATGCAATCAGAAGCATTTGCAGACGCCACACTCGAAACGTTCCACCACGGGAGCGCATGGCGGACGTGCGACCTATGTGGGCGCGAGCATTTCACCCACGACCGCACCTGTTTCGAGGGCGATGATCTTGAGCAACTTGAGGCAAAAGCGGAAAAGGACCCTGACCACTGCGTTATGCACGACAGCTCGGTTTTGGTTGGCATCATTGACTGCCAGTGCAACAAGCTCCAGCAGCTGGTTGCTAGGGCGACGGCGAATCTTGAGGCCGCCCAGGCCGACAAAGACACAGCGGACAAGGCAGCCCGCGCCACCACCGAGGAGGCCTGACCCATGGCAGACGAAACCCTAG
>Ga0207997_1000837_pt1 | contig 15757 bp, 12 predicted proteins | sample AntAceMetag02UKN_FD_184777 | JGI IMG/M metagenome (GOLD analysis project Ga0207997, IMG submission 184777) | Saline lake microbial communities from Ace Lake, Antarctica - Antarctic Ace Lake Metagenome 02UKN (SPAdes) (version 2) | ecosystem: Environmental > Aquatic > Non-marine Saline and...
GATGATACCGATTTTTCATCAAGTCTTCTTTAAAGATTAAACAGTTTTGTTTCATCTTTTTATAATCATAGTTAAATATATGTGGATTTCTAGATAAATAATGCCAATTGATTAATATATTATTTGAATGATTTTTAAGCAACTGCATAGCACCTTTTGTCGGATTTTTAGACAAATTACTCCAATCTATTTTATCTGGATTTTTTTCTAGCAATGGCATAGCACCTTCTGACGGATTTTTAGACAAATTACTCCAATTTATTTTATCTGGATTTTGTTCTAACAACTGTATAGCACCTTCTGACGGATTTTTAGACAAACAAGTCCAATTTATTTTATCTGGATTATTTTCTAGCAACCGTATAGCACGTTCTGATGGATTATAAGACAACCCATTCCAATTGATTTTATCTAGATTTTTTTCTAGAAAGTGTATAGCTGATGGATTTCCAGACAAATTACTCCAATCTATTTTATCTTGATTTTTTTCTAGCAACTGAATAGCTGACGGATTTGTTGACAACCAATCCCAATATATATCATATATTGGTTTTTTTTCTAACAACTGTACAGCACCTTCTTTAGACAAGTCCCAATCTTTGTTATCAATAGAAATCTTATTAGTAGGAATCCAATCTAATAAACACATTGGTAATTCAACATTTATAATTTTATTGACATCCATAATTTTAGTTACTATTAATCTCACATTTTTTTATTTCATTTTTATTTCATTTTTATTTCATTTTTACGAAAAAAATCAAAATTAAAGATTAATCCGATGTGGTTGTATCATTGTTGCATGGATTTGAATCATTTCCCGAATTAATTCCGTCCCAGACAATTCCGCACTTATTAGCCCAGTTGTATTTAGAACAAGTTCCGTCATTTCCTGTAAAAGGAGCAACCGTAAAATCCATAGCTGACCCAGCAACCTTAGAATCATTGTTCTTTAAAAACAGCGTATAATCAGGTGCTTCCTGGGTTTCTGCTTTAACCACATCTTCTGTTTTAAGGGTACATTGCTGTGTTGAGTTGCGATATGCCGCACCAAAACACAAAGCTGAACCAGAGCATAAATTCTTACACTGCGACTGAGAGACACCTTCATGTTCAGTTAAAGTATTGCCTAAAGAATCTGTATTTGGTTGACTAGTGTATAATTGATCCGAGTTAGTTAGATTGCAAGTTCCTAGGTTATGCGTGTTCATACAAGCAGACCCATTTCCTTCTAAATCAACCCAATAATCAGGGCAATCACCAATTATCGGAGGCCACTGAGCACTTGTTGCAGACCCAGACAAAGACCAGCCAATTACTACAAGGGTAAGTAAAAGTATTGCAATAAAAATAATAACTACTGTTTTTTGAAACATGTTTTTAGGATAACTAGTTGTTGTAGTACGCCAATATTATTATGTTTTGTTTGTTTTTCAATTTTATACAACAAGTTTAACAAACTCTAATTTAATCAAATAAACAATATTTCAGGTGAAATTCTAATCTTTGCCCCATGTTTTTGTATTGCTTGCATGTGAAATGGTCTGTGCTCGCAGTCTTCGTACTTTCCCTTTACATTTCCATAGTCTAAAAATACTAGGGTCGAAGCATAAGCAACATGTTTGTGCTGCTCTATCCAATCACCATTTGTTTGACGACTTTGTTTTACTGAGTCTCGAATGTCACCCGAATACTGACAATCATTAAACACAGCAGTTTTGTAAATTGCAAATCCGTTAAACGCAGAAATACACGGCACAAGTTGCTTAGTGTTTAAAAGTTTCTTGTCCATAATGTTTTGAATATTGTAATAATATGTGTCATTGTTTGGCAAATGGTTATAGCTGAAACTGAATGGAGGAATTGACAAAGCCCAAATATCGTAATAATGCGGAGTGGTTTGAAAGGAAAGTGCGTCCCATTGATTTAGCAATTTTGTTGTATCAAAATATTTCATTAACTTTTCTGGATACTGACATGGTTTGCTATTTGGGTCATCAAAGTCCATCATAATAAAATAAGGACATTCGCCATATTCTTTTTTCATTAAAGTTAAACATGCATTTCGAGCAGTTGCTATCCGATGCGTACGATATGGAGATAAAGTGGTGGCATAATTAATGATAATGTGCATTTGTATATTAGTTTTGTTTTTCAAATTTAATTCTTGAATTTGTTTTTCATAGTTTTGCAACTGTTTTAAGGATGAGTCGCTTGACTTGTCGTAAAATACAATAATAGCATACTTATTTTTAAACACATACGAACCTATCTTCTTAATATTTTTTAATACAGCAGGTAAAAAAGATGCACACTGTTTAATTGGACCACAAAAACAGCACTCAACATTAGTCGATTCCATGATGTCTAGTATTTTAAATTATTATAGTTTAATATTTTGTTTTACTCATTATGTTTAACTGTTACTTATTAGATTCGGAATATATCGCGTAAAAATTAGTTGCAATAATCCAGATTTTCCAAAAGCATTTCAATATAGCTTAACTCTTTGGTAATTTTGTCCATTTTATCACAAATGTAACCAACCCCAATTAAACATGGAACCATAAATAATATTGGCAAACTTGGTTTTACCAAATACATCCAAGTAGTTGCCCAAAATCCTTTTCTTTCATACAAATTGTAAACATTGTTTAACATTGTGTTGTATATTACTTGTACCATAATTTTGGTTGAATTTGTTTTCATTTTTTTACAAATACATACATATATTCCACAATAAAATATTCACAACTAACAAAGTAACTATGGAAAATAAAATTAAATCAAGCATTTCAAAAATAATACATTTAGCAAATTCTTTAAAAACTCAAGAAGTTATGGGATTATTCGTTTTGTTAGTTGCTCTCTTATTTTTATCTTCAAAACAACAAGTTCAATTATTTTTTCATTCTTTTTTAGGAAGAATTGTTGTAGTGTCTTTGGTCGCTTTGTTTGCCAGTCACAACAATCTTTTAGGTATTAGTGCTGTTCTTGTAGTGCTATGCATTGTACAAACTAATATGAAATCTTTTATTATTGAGGGTTTAACTACAGCCGAAAATGTTGAGTTAACTGATGAGCAAAAAGCAACTATTAAACAAAAACAGGATACATTGGCTCAAAAAGTTGCCGAAACTTCTGAAAAGTTAAAGACGGAAACTGACTCAATTAGTGGTGTGGACCGTGAGTCTATATCAGAGGCAATTAAGGCCAAACCGTCAAATGAATTGCCTGTTCCAAATTCAACTTCCTCGGATGATGTGAGTCCAACTACAGTTGAAGCATTTACCAGTTCATACAGTTATTTGTAAATGAATATGATTATTTATTAAAAATGATTTTTTGTTTTGTATTAATATACATTACAAAAACTATGAATATTGAATTGCCCATGTGTTTATTAGATTGGATAAATTTAGATAAAATAGATTGGCAAAGTTTGTCTAGAAATAAATCAGAAGGTGCTATGCAGTTGCTAGAAAATAATCAAGATAAAATATATTGGCGGAATTTGTCTGACAATAAGTCAGAATGTGCTATGCGGTTGCTAAAACAAAATCCAGATAAAATAGATTGGATGTATTTGTCTAAAAATCCATCAGAAGATGCCATAAAGTTGCTAGAAAAAAATCCAGATAAAATAGATTGGATGTATTTGTCTGGAAATACATCAAAAGGTGCTATGCAGTTGTTAGAACAAAATCAAGATAAAATATATTGGGGGATTTTGTCTAGAAATCCGTCAGAAGATGCTATGCAGTTGCTAGAACAAAATCAAGATAAAATATATTGGGGGATTTTGTCTGACAATAAGTCAGAATGTGCTATGCGGTTGCTAGAACAAAATCCATATAAAATAGATTGGAGGGATTTGTCTGACAATAATTCAGAAGCTGCTATGCGGTTGCTAGAAAAAAATCAAGATAAAATATATTGGGAACACTTGTCTTCAAACTCGTCAGAACGTGCTATTCATTTGCTAGAAAATAATCCAGATAAAATTGATTGGTCTCAGTTGTCTAGTAATCCGTCAGCTATACACTTGCTAGAAAAAAATCAAGATAAAATAGATTGGGAGTATTTGTCTATAAATTCGTCAGAAGGTGCTATACGGTTGCTAGAAAAAAATCAAGATAAAATAAATTGGGGTAATTTGTCAATGAATAAGTCAAAAAGTGCTATGCAGTTGCTAGAAAAAAATCAAGATAAAATAAATTGGTATGATTTGTCTAGTAAATCACACATTTTTAGATATGATTACAAAAAAATGCAAGAAACCTGTATGTTGTTTAAAAAAGACCTGATGAAGAATCGGTTTCATCCTTGCAATTTACCCAAGTTTAAAGATTGGGGAACCAATGGATTTTAATTCTGAATAATTTTTTTTGTAAAAAATGATTTAAACATTTTGCACAAAGTTAACACAATAATATAATGAATCCTGATATTGTTACCGAGACCGAGACTTCAAGTCTTAAAGTTAATGAAAAAAGGGTTGCATTTTGTAAGACGTCATTTGAATCATTACAAACTTTTGCAAAAGGCGTAGAATCAAAACCAAATCCATTTGACATAAATTTAAAGGGATGGAGTAACGAATTGGGTCATTCAAAAAATGAATTTATAAAATGTTTTGAAAACATATATGACAAGTTAAACCAAACATCAAATGAATCTTCTGTTAAAAATAATTAAACCTTCAATTTTATACCATTACACTTGTTCACACACATGAAAATAGTTGTTTTTGCACTTCTTTTAGTTTTTGATTTTTACTTAAAAACTCACTTGATATGTGCTACCGACTGTAAATGTTGATTGCACCGCTTAAAAAAAGCATCAAGTTGCTTGGCATCTGTTCCGCTTACACTGTCAGTAGGAATAAACGATTCGTTTCCACGCTTGTAGCACAAAATTGCTGGCACACCATTAACCATTTTTTTATTTTTTAAAAACGCATATAGGTCAAACGAGTCGTCCACGTCTATGTCGCAACAAATAACTTCGTCGGGCGAAGACAGAAAAAAAGCATCAACAACGTGCTTAATTTTTTTACACGGTCCGCACCAAATCGCACCCAACTTAAGCACAATAAGACCAGGATTGTTATTTTTTAAAAAAGCCATAAACTCTTGGCGACTTGCAAAAGTTGAAATAATGGTCTTGGACATTTATTCTATACTTATGTTTATTTTTATGTTAGTTTACTCATGTTTTATATATTTTCATCTATATGTAATTTCAATGTTTAAGTTTATTATGTTTATTTCAACTTGAATTTTAATACGGTTGCTAAATTATATTGGTTGTTTTTATCTTTAATTATTTCATATTTGTGCGGACACAAAAACATTAGCCACACTGCAACTTCTAAATGTTTATATTTGCATGCCCAACGAAACGCATAATGGTGAAATGCTGAAATATTTATAGTTGATTTTACTTTATAATACAGCCACTTTGCAATGGGTAAATGTCCATTTTTACATGCCCATCGAAATGCAAACTCGTTACATGATGAAACATTCACATTGTAACTTTTATAAATAAATTGAGCTCCTTTTAAAAATCCATTTTTACATGCCCAACGAAATGCATTGTTGTCATCAACCATTGCTTGTTTATAAAGTTGGCGAGCAAGTACTAAATTGCCCTTTTTACATGCGTAACAAAAATCATCCATATAATCTATTAATTTAGATGGTTTTATTTTAGTTTACCAATTATGGATATGTATTTAATTTACCATTCATTTATTTCTTTAATTTTATCCATTTTGTCACCCATTTGTGAAAAATGATAAATATCTGAACTTATTTCTTGACTATGTCCACATTCGATTACATATTCAAATAATGAACATGTTGAATTAGTATTGATTAGCCAATAGTGCATATGGTTACCATCATCCTTAAAAATCAAAAAACAATACCAGTCCTTTGATAAAATATTTTGATTAATTTCGTGGTCATACGAATAACCCATATCAAATTTATTGTCATCATTAAACCAGCAGTTCATTTCATTGTGTAAAACATATTGTTTGACATTTTCTCTATGATTTTGTCTTATATCTTTGATATAATCATTGTGACAGTCATCATCGTCACAGTCATCATCGTCACAGTCATCATTGAGAATCTTTTCTATGAATTCAGAAAAAAACTGGGTTGCATAATTAAATTTTATAGGGTTTGTCTCAAGACATTCGCATTCATATACTTCTTCATATACTTCTTTTAAACACTCTTTAAGGTTATTTTCATATACGTCCATTATACTTTCATTAATTATAATCCATTTTTTTGCAAATATAGATTTATTCAACAAAATAGATGGCGTTGGAATAAATTTATAATCATTGCGAATTTCACATCTGTCTTTACACTCATTTTTTACATAATTAAAAAACAAATCCATATTATTATTATTATTATTATATGAATTTGTTTTTTATATTGTTTTTATAAATATAAAAATAACAAGTAATCTAAAAATAATACTGGGATAATACAAAGAGATCCAAATTAATGAGTAAACTGAATACGGCGTTAAACAAACAAGAAGTAAAAAATGGCCAATTAATAAAAAAAGACCAAACTAAAAACTCTATTAAACTGTATCCTCATTTAGATGACGCTAACTTTAACCAAAACATTGCCGAAAAACGTGAATTCTACAATACACAATATGATGGCACAATTACCAATGTTTTAGATAAATCAGACCACTTAGCGAATTTAGCTACATTTGAACTCTCGCCCCACCAAATTTTCATCAAAAACTTTCTCTCAATGTACACCCCTTATAATAGCTTACTTCTATATCATGGCCTTGGCTCAGGAAAAACATGTTCAGCAATTGGTGTGTGTGAGGAAAGACGCAACTACATGCGAAATATGGACGTCCCCATGTCAAAAATGTATGTTATTGCAAGCCCTGCCGTACAAGAAAATTTCAAGCTTCAATTGTTTAGCAAATCAAAGCTAAAAGTTGGAAAAAATGGTGAATGCACTTACGATGGCTGTGTTGGAAATAACATTCTTAACGAGATAAACCCTGGCAACATTCCATACCAAGGAAGCGTCCAAGAAATAACCGACCATATTAAACAAGAAGTGTACAAGATTATTCGTGCGTCTTATTCGTTCATGGGCTATGAAAAATTTTCTAACTTAGTTGGTACTAAGTTTAAAGATAAAGGTATTAGCAATTTTTTTAACAACCGTCTCATTGTTATTGATGAAATACACAATATTAGAAAGCAAGACTCAACAATATCAGAAAACTTAACACACATGCTTCAACAATCTAAAAATACACAGTTACTGGTATTAACAGCAACACCCATGTTTAACCATTACACAGAAATAGTGTGGCTTATCAACCTTCTTAACACAAATGACAATCGTGGCATTATTAGTATTAAGGATGTATTTACTGATGATGGTGAGTTTGTTAAAGGCGGAAAAGAATTGTTGGTTAGAAAAATGACAGGGTATATATCCTATGTTAGGGGTGAAAATCCATACACGTTTCCGTTTCGGATATATCCTAATATTTTTTCACCGAAAAATACCTTTCCATATATTCCGCTCCCAAATATAAAACCGAATGGTGCGATTATTGAACAACCCATAATGTACTTAAAACCATATTTAACGCCTATGGGCTCATATCAAATGACTATATATCGGCAAATTATGAATTACCAAATAAAACATGATGGTAATTTATATTCCATCAACAACATATCCAAATGCATTCAGTGCTCTATTATTGCATATCCCAATGTTAAACAAAATCCCATATTTCATGACGAAGAATCACAGTCAGAGTCAGAGTCAGAGTCAGAGTCAGAGTCAGAGTCAGAGTCAGAGTCAGAGTCAGAGTCAGAGTCAACTTCATTAAAAATTAAAATGAATATGACTCAACCCAAACAAATTATAGATGATAATGAACATATAGAAGATAATGATAAAGAGTTTAACCAAGATTTTATAAATAAATATTTAAAAACTCACATATCTGATGAAGTGGAGGATTCTCAATTAATTGGCGTACAAGGGTTAAAAAAACTAATGAAATACAATATGTCAAACAATGAATTAACAAACTTTGAATACAAGCCAAATATGCCACATATATTTAAACTGAATAAAATTAAAACATATAGTTCTAAAATGTTTACCATTTGCAATATGTTAGCATCAAACAAGGATGAGGGTATTATTTTGATTTATTCCAAGTATATTTATGCGGGAATTTTGCCTATGGCTCTTGCCTTAGAAGAGATGGGCTTTAACAATGGCTCATCCAGAGGAAATTTAATGAAGTTAAACAAAAAAAAAAATAACCAAAACTATGTTATGATTACAGGAAATAAACTACTTACACCCGATCTTAGCATTATTGATAAAATAAACCATGCTGATAATTTACAAGGAGAAAAAATTAAGGTTGTGATAATTTCTGATTCAGGATCAGAGGGAATTGACTTGCAGGGAATACGTCAGATTCATGTCTTAGACCCATGGTTTAATCTTAACCGCATTGAACAAATTATTGGGCGTGGAGTTAGAAACTTTAGTCACCGCCGACTTTCATTTGATAAACGCAATGTGGAAATATTTTTACACGCATCAACCATAACAGACAGAGACAATAATTTTGAAGAATCTATGGACTTGTACCAGTACCGTATTGCTGAAAAAAAAGCTATTCAAATTGGTAAAGTATCACGTATAGTAAAAGAGAATTCGGTTGACTGCATATTAAATAATGCTCAGACTAACTTTACTGCTGAAAACTTTGCTGACCAGCCTGTTACCATTAAGCTTTCTGATGGTCAAATCATTAATAATTACACATTTGGTGACCAGCCTTTTACCAGCATATGCGATTACATGGCAACATGCGACTATTCGTGCAATAAACACGTAAATTCTAACGATATTAACGATACAACATACAACTTAACATTAGCTAACACAAATACTGAAAAAATCGTGAAACAAATTAAGTATTTAATGGCTGATAGTTTTTTTTATAAAAAAAGAAATTTAATTTCATATATTAATTCTGGATTACGCTCATATCCTGTAAATCTTGTAAACTTGGCTTTAGACAGTTTTATTGAAAATAATGTGACAATTTATGATAAATATGGGCGAGAAGGTACTTTGGTTAACATTGGTGAGTATTACTTGTTTCAGCCAAATACAATCAATGTTGCAAATTTGTCAATTCAAGACAGAAGTAATAAATTAAAAGTGAATTATGATGTAATTCCGTTTCAACGCGATTCTTTAAAACAAATTACAAATTTAAAAAATAATGCAAATATTCATGTTGGTCAAGATATTTTTATGGAACTTTATAGAAAATACAAAGTAACTAAAGTTGCGAGTAAACACGCAAGAATAAGCACAAGCAAAAAATCTGTTGAAGAATTATTTGGTGAGACAATTTTCTTTTTAAGTGATAATAAAACTAAATATAATGAAAAAAAAGTTAATATATATATAACGTTATTTATTCACCACCTTTTTGATAAAATAGTTTTAATAATTGATAAAATAAACTTAATTAATTTTGTTCAAACTAATAACTTTGATAATATTGAGTACGACATTCGTGATGAAATAAAGTCTTCCCTTTTTTTTTCTGATCTTGCTCAATATATTTTAACCAAAACATTTTTATATCGTAAAGGATTATATATTTATTTTATTGTGGACCCTATTCTTAAAAAAGAAGATATAGATAAAATTTCTGGCAAATACTTTAAACTTAATGATACAAGTACATTATGGGAAGAGACACCTGGATTAATGCGGGATGAGCTTAAAACTGCTCAAAATAACCATTTTAAAATTAATACAACAAATCGCACCATTAATGGCAAGACGCTAAGCCAAAAAACAGGATTTATTGGCTACCCGTCTCGCGACCCTAATATGAAAATATTCAAAATTAAACTTGTGGATACCATTAAATACAGTAATCAGGTACAAACATTAAAAGGGCTTAATTGTCTCCAAGAAAATCCCGAGAAAATTTTAGACAAAATTCAATGGGTATCAACTGCATCTGATAATATATTATACAACTTTAACCAATTAACAGATAAAAAATCAAGAGACTGGCTTTGTATTTTGCTTGAACTTACATTTCGGCGTTTAAATGAACTTAGTGCAAAAAATCATACATGGTTTGTTTCCACTGAGGTTGCAGTTGAGTTTAGCTTTTAAAAATATTTAATAAAATAATATAAATACAATTAATATTATTATTAAATGCACAAACTATCATTTTCCTCATCTATACACTTTAGCCCATCATTTAGATTTACACGATTTGCATGCAAAAATGGGCATTTATAATTAATCATGAGGAGTTCAGCAGTTACTATTATGAAATTGATGGAGAGCCTCGTAGTTGGTAATTTATGCATAGTGGTTGGTTGCTCGTACTAAATGATTAATGTTTTCTTTGTCTAACATACTATGTCCCGCTAAGGTTGCGTAAAACGTAGCGTGTGGCATTTTTTCGTGTAATTCGTATGCAGTTATCAATGGGCAAATCATGTCATATTGTCCATTAACGATTGTCATGGGAATCTTTTTAATTTTAGCCAAATTCTCTGTTTCCAAGACATAGCCCTCACGCGGGAAAAAACAATTGTTGACAAAGTAGTGATGCTCAATAACAGCCATAGGAATATAATTCTTTGTTTTTTTTAAATCTTTCATTATTTCTTTATGAGAATTCGGTATGAGATGAGCAATTGATGCTTCCCATTGAGACCAAGCTAAACATGCTGTATCTCGTTCTTTTGGACCCATGCTTCCATTAAATCGCTTTCCAAATGCTTTCACTAAATCGCCCCGCTCTTTTGGCGGAATTGCGTCAATATAATACTGCCACGCTTCAGGAAATACGTGGTTTGCTCCAGGTCCTTGTTGTATCCAGTCAAGTTCGCTTTTTCGCATAACAAAAATACCACGCAGTACTAATTCAGAAACAACTGTGGGATGTTTCATTGCGTATGCCAACGACAGGGTTGAGCCCCATGAACCGCCAAACACTTGCCATTTGTTCACATTCAGCAGATTGCGAATCTTTTCAAAGTCAGCAATTAGGTCAGGAGTGGTATTGTTTTTAATTTCACCAAATGGCGTGCTTTTTCCCGCACCACGCTGGTCCACGAGAACGATAAAATATTTTTTGGGGTTAAAGTAACGAGCATAAGTTGGCACAGTACCACCACCTGGACCGCCATGCACGACCAATACTGGCTTTCCTTTGGGGTTTCCATATAAAAAATAAGCAATTGTGTGAATGTCGGATACTTTTAAAAACACCGTTTTAAATGCTTTAATCTTTGGGTAAAAATCTGTATCTCCATACTCGTCACTCCCTTTGCGTTTTTTTGTTTTAGAATGCGTAGACATTTTTTTACGCAAAGTGCTAACCATCTTGTTATGACATTATAATTTAATATAATTTAATATAATATGATTTAATATAATATGTTAGTTTTACCCTAAAACCTTAAATTTAGAAACATACATGCCAAACATAATAAGAACCATGCCAACATAATCATCCATGCTGGTTGACAAGTTTAGCCAAAATGTGTTGGACAAAATTTGAGCGAAAAAGTCAAACACGTAAGAAGTTAAAGAAATCTGTGCGGGATTTAAAAAGGTATTTCCAATACGATTTGCAGGAATTACAAACAACCACTCAATGGATGCCCAAAACTCGGAAGTAATAATTTTTTCTATAATTGACGCATTTTTACCATCGCCTGTTGTCTGCGAAAACATAGCAATGTCCATAGTTAAGCCAACTAAAACATTTAATATAAACCAAATAATTACAATTTGATAAAACTTCATTCTTTTATTAAGGGTATTTTTTATTTTTATTTATTAAATTCATTGTTGCAAAAATGAAATTAAACCAATATCAATATGCTTCAATAGATTAATTAGCTTGATGAATAATCATGAATTTTGCATCTACGACTTTAATCAAATCGACAAGTTAGAAGAGAATGACGAGTCTGTGTTTCATATTCAAATATTTGCAAAAAATATGGAGGGTCATGACGCATCAATAACCATTCAAGACTATGAGCCGTTCTTTTACATTAAACTACCTAGTACATGGAAAGGTCCAGAAAAAAACAAGTTGTTTGAATTTTTGCAAGCCAAGCTCGGTACCACATTAGGTCAAGAACTTCTTAGTTCGTCTCTAATTCAAAGCAAAACATTATACGGGTTTGATAATGGCAAAAAATACAACTTTATGATTCTTCGGTTTAGCAACATGATTGCTTTTAACAAGTGTAAGAGCTACTGGTTTGAATATGCTGATAGTGTTGAGGATCCTGCCACTAAAGAGTATTGTTTAAAGGAAAAAGGACTATACTACAACAAGGTTCATTTGCAGTTGTATGAAGCCAATATTCCACCCATTCTTCGCTATCTACATATTCGTAAAATTAGTCCGTCAGGCTGGATTAAAATTGACAGTAAAAAAGCACATTGTATAACAGAAGAAAACGACAAGACAACTCATTGTGCTTATGAATATATTTCGGGACAAAGGTATGTTACTCCTTTACCTGAAAAAGAAGACCGACCTCCTTTAAACAAAATGAGCATGGACTGTGAAATGAGTAGCAGTCACGGCGACTTTCCTGTGCCCGTAAAAAACTATAAAAAACTCGCAAGTCAAATGATAGAACTGTTTCTTGAAATGCCAATTGGTGATAAAGTCACCAATGAGGTTTTACAGACTATCTTGGTGGCAGCTTTAACAAAACCAATACATAAAGACCAGACAGCATCAAATGTACCAAAAATTGACCTGGTTTTTCCCAAAGAACCAATTGAAATAAATGAAGTAAATGTGCGAATTCAAATGTGGCTCAAAGCCAAAGTATCAGACTATGCCAACGACGCAAACGTAAATGAACTTAAAAAACTCAACACTCTGGACAAAATGTTTTCCAAAAATAATATGCGTGAAACCACAACAACTGCTTCAGATAAAAAGACAAAAGACGATAATGACGATAACTCTGAGTCAGACAATGATGAGTCAGACAATGATGATGATAACGAAGAACCTGCTGTGTCAAAATCTGCAGATATTTATGCAGTTGGAGAGTATTTTCAAAAAGATGAAAAACTGGTTCGGTGTACACCTAAAAAACCAAAGACTACAACAATTGTTGATATTATTAACGATTCATCGTTCACTAAAGAGGGAAAGCTAACAGAACTGCTTCTGTCTCTTAATTCTGCGTTTCCCGCTTTGCAAGGTGACATTGTAACTTTTATTGGGTCTACATTTTTGCGAGAAGGAGAAAAAGACATGTACTTGAACCATTGCATTGTTCTTAATACGTGCGACCGATTACCTACATCAAACTCGGTGGTTGAAGTGTACGACACAGAACGTGAGGTATTGCTGGCTTGGACACGACTCATGCATCGTGAAAATCCCGACATCGTAATAGGATACAATATATTCGGTTTTGATTACGAATTTATGTTTCGCCGTGCCAAAAAATGTGGGTGTGCTGATGAGTTTTTAACTCTTTCTAAAAACAAGAACCAAATGTGTGCCAAATATGACTTTAAAACACAAGAGTATGATATTGAACGCAGTTCAATCACTATTTCCACAGGAACATACGACTTGTCCATTATAAAAATGCCTGGAAGACTGCAAGTTGACTTACTAAATTACTTTCGCAGAACTACAATTATGTCGTCCTACAAACTGGATAGCGTGGCAAGTGATATTATTGGAGACCAGGTAATTTCAAAAGAGTTTTTACCTAATAAAGTGGTTCGATGCTTGACAAAAAACATGATGGGACTCTCTGACGACTGCTGGGTTCATTTTATTTTGGAAAATCATTCTTCTAAATACTTTAATGGTGGAAAAAAGTACCGCATCACAAAAATAAATACCAAAGAAAAATGGTTTGAAGTTGAAGGATTTCACTCGGCAGATGACCTGGTCGGGCTAACCGCAAAAACAGTCAAGTGGGGGTTAGCTAAGGATGATGTAACACCCAAAGATATATTTCGTTTAACCCATGAAGGTCCTGCATCTCGTGCTATTGTTGCAAAATATTGTATTCAAGATTGCAATCTAGTTCATCACTTGTTTAATAAAGTAGACGTGCTGACTGGTTTGGCAGAAATGGCCAAGTTATGCAGTGTTCCAATGAGTTATCTCGTATTTCGAGGTCAGGGCATTAAGTTAACAAGTTTCTTGGGGAAAAAGTGCAGAGAGAGAGGCGTTTTAATGCCCGTAATTCGTAAAGGTAGTCGCAATGATGCATATGAAGGAGCCATTGTTTTAGACCCTTTTACAGGAATTTATTTGGATGACGCAATTGCAATTGGAGACTTTGCATCTCTATACCCGTCTGGAATGCAGTCCGACAACCTTTGTCTCAGTAGCAAGGTTTGGCAAAAAGTATATGACCTGGATAATAACTTGGTCAGAGAGGTTGGCGTAAAAGACGCCGATGGAAATTTTATTTACGACAACTTGCCTGGACACAAGTACGTGGATATTCCGTTTAAAACTTATGCATGGACCATTAATCCACTCAATCCAAAGGCCAAGGCTAAGCGACTGCACACGGGCAGTAAGGTATGTCGCTTTGAACAAACAGAGGCAATTTTACCATCAATTTTAAAAGAACTGCTCAAGGCCAGAAAGAACACACGAAAGCTTATCCCTGGTGAGTCCGACCCCTTTATGCAAAATATTCTGAATCAACGTCAGAACGCATACAAGGTCACAGCAAATTCTTTATATGGCCAAACAGGAGCAAAAACAAGTACATTTTACGAGCCCGATGTGGCGGCATCCACCACTGCCATCGGCAGAAAGTGCCTTATTTTTGCCAAAAAAATCATCGAGGACTGCTACGGAGAAAAAGACATGATTATGTCAACAAAGGAAGATGGCGACGTACTTATTAAACCCGCCTATGTATATGGAGACACAGATTCAGTATTCTTTAAACTAAATTGCCGAAACCCAGTTACTAAGACCCCAATTGTCGGCGAACTCGGCGTGAAAATTACCATTGAACTGTCACAAATAATATGTCATACAATTTCCAAGTTTCTCAAAATGCCACACGACTTTGAATATGAAAAAACATATTGGCCGTTTATTATTCCCTCAAAAAAAAGATATGTTGGCGAAAAATACGGGAAGGACTGCACTCAGCACAAGCGAAATAACATGGGCGGGGCAGCAGTTAAGCGTGACTCGGCTCCTATTACCAAAGACTTGTTGGGCCGAGTTACTGATGTTATCATGATGGATAAAGACTTGATTGCAGCAATTAATGTTGTTACCACAACGCTTACCAAATTAGTGGCTGGAGAAATTGGCATGGACCAATTAGTCATTACAAAGTCTCTGGGCTCATCCTACAAAAATCCAAAACGTATTGCACACAAAGTGTTGGCAGACCGCATTGCCGAGAGAGAGCCAGGAAATAAACCAACATCAGGAGACAGAATTCCGTTTGTATATATTATTAATCCTGAAAAGCAACGCATCGCAGAACTCAAAGGCAAGGCAAAAAAAGACGCACCAAAAATACTGGGCGGAGAGTGTATTGATACCCCTACTTTTATTAAAGCACATGCAAATACATGCAAAATTGACTATGGGTACTATATTACCAATCAGCTGA
>Ga0207997_1000841_pt1 | contig 15744 bp, 26 predicted proteins | sample AntAceMetag02UKN_FD_184777 | JGI IMG/M metagenome (GOLD analysis project Ga0207997, IMG submission 184777) | Saline lake microbial communities from Ace Lake, Antarctica - Antarctic Ace Lake Metagenome 02UKN (SPAdes) (version 2) | ecosystem: Environmental > Aquatic > Non-marine Saline and...
TTATCTATGCTTGCAAGACCTTTTGTTCTCTGCTTAGATTCTTCCATTAAAGTATCAATTTTATCAACTGAATGCATCGTCTGCTTATACACGTAGTTACTTTGATCTACTATTCTCTTCATGCTTAGTTCATCATCAACGCTTGTTTTATCTTTGATAGCGCTAATCTTTTTAGAGATTACTTGTAATTCAAATGAGTTTTCAGCTAATTGCTCATTGTATTTTTGCATTTCTTTGCTGAAATTTAAAACTGCATAAATAGCACAAAACGACATTATAAATGCCGATATTAATAAGACTGTCGCGGTCATTATTTTCTCTCTTTTAGTTAGTAATCTTTCTCGTGTTTAGCGTCTAATTTAGCGCGCAATTCTATTAGTTCTTTCTTTAAAATATCGTTCTCGACGTTCAAAGATTCGATTTGTCTAGCGTCGCCGTATTGCTTCGGCATTAACTTTCCAGCGAGCCATTTTCTAGTATCAATTCGAAGCCGTGAGCGCTGTACAAATTCTCCATCCATTGACTTATTACCGAACTCATCTACTTTAATATCACTGCCTGAATCATCGGAAATGCAAAGAATTTGTTCGGCTAATAAGTCTGCTTGAGCCGCTTTAGCCAATGCGTATTTCGCGCGAAAGCCAGGCTTCTCATAGCGCCATCGATAAATTGTAGTCTTTTCCGGAAGGCCATCATGTATTTTAACGAGCTGTTCTATACCAATATCATGAGTCGCTACTAAACTGCATATGTAATCAGCTAATTCTTCAGTATAAATGGACGGTCTACCGTTTATACCCGCTTCCTTTTTATACGCCTTCAACTGTTCGAGATCTTTTTCAGTAAGTGGTTGTGTAACGCGTCGCTTTTTTTTTGGTTTTACTTCTGCGTCATCAGCTTTCTTTTTGCTCGTCATCGCTTACAAGCTCCTTTTTTTTTGTTGCTGCGCGCTTCTTCTTGATTATTGGCTGCTTGCCAGTGCCGAGGCACAGCGGACAATCAACTTTAGCGCCGCCAGAATTCGTTAGACTGTAACCACTTCCAACCTTGTATATTTTTTTCTTACCTGAGCATCTTACACAATACATACTTGCATCCTTTTTAAAAATCCATTATAGCAATCAATGTACATATAATACCACATCTGCGTTACTTGTAAAGTTAAATCTCTACATTACTATATAAAGTAGCTATAAATGACTTACTCACAATTTCTGTCTATAACCCTGTTTATAACTCGTGTATATATATAGATAGCTCTACACTAGCGCGACTTCATGCTTATGAATTCTTTTTAAACTTTAATGCACTAAACACTTGCGCGTGTAGAGTTTATACTCTACAATGCATTTAAAACTTAGAAACAACAACAGGAAACGAAACAATGAAAGCACATTATTTAGTAAACGACAAAGTAACGACAGACATTGAAGGCATTGAGCTTGCGCACTTAGACAGTGATGAGCTTGAAGACGATTTCGATAAGCATTTAGATGAAGCCAACGACAAAATATTAATTTTACATCAAGAATACACTTACAGCGAGATAGCCAAAGACATTAATTACAAGTCATACAAAAGAGCAAAAGCGCATTTTGTAGAAACTGAGGTAATGCTTGGTAACTACTTCTCTTATGACGATGAAATATTTTGCAAAGCTTAATTACACTAAATGAGGATTGAGAAAATGAGACATACAAGAAAAAGACTGACTTGCGCAAATAGAAATGACGGACTAAAAAATGAAATTGCAATAAAAAAAATAATTGATAGACACGTTGAAGAAATGAACGAGAAAGGCTGGAAGCTTGATCACATAACGTCAGGAGATAGCTTTTTTCATTATGAAGCTTACGTACATATGACTAAAGAAAACACATAATTTATAATAACATTGGGGAAAAACATGATCGCAGACATTATAATAGCATACATTTGCATATCGATATTATCAGCAATTTTTAATGATTTTTAAAAAATATAAGGTGAGATATGAAAGACATAATAAATAATCTTAAGATAGAGCATGACAACACACAAAAACGAATAGACAAATTACTAGCTGAGCTTAAATCTGAAAACCTTATTTATGAGAAACAGCTGCGTTATATGGAAAATATAATGAAAGTAATAAACAGTTTATATGAGTAGACAGTATTCAACACAGAATTTAATCACTTATTTTACTGATTATATATCACTTGATCAATTGTTAAACACGTCATCAGTTGATTTAACTAGATATATAGACGTTGATGGCGAATGTTGCATTGATGAAGCAATAGAAAAAGCAATACAACTTATAAAAGAAGGCGAAGAATTAGCGTGATTTTTAATAAAAAGGTAACAAAAAAATGAACAATAAAGAGACGGAGATGCAAAAAAGCTTTGCTGATTACCCTTTAACTTTAGATCAAGATATAGGAGAAGCGCCCCTAACATTACATGCGAGCGGTGAAGAAGTGGACGTGATGGAAACAATAAAACGAGCCATGTCATTACTTGAGAGCACAAACAATGCAGTAACAAAAGCAAGAAACGAGGCATTTAAGCCGACCACCGGGCCAAAAATCATTATTCAACAACAATATGATTGCACTTGGTACGCATATGATGAGCATACAGCCGACGGCGATATTGATAGTGATATGTGCTCAGGTAGTTCCAGCGTTAAATTGTACGCAATATTAGAGCTTATCGAAAAATTATTTGAATCTGAGGTTTACACAGAAAAAGAGCTGATATCTGCTATCAGCGTAAGTTAAGAGATTCAGCGGCTTAAAGGACACTTTGCAGCCGCTATACAATACATTACAGTCGTTATCATGAGCCTCTAAGTCAGCCACAATAATTCCAACTCCTTTTCTCTAAACTGTAACGCACTGTAACGCGATGTCGTGCACTGTTACTCACTGCCGCATCACCCTGCATCACCAAGTTAGTAATAAGGTGATTATGGTTACCAAGTTGGTCACCGATGGTTACCTTTTTTCGAATGTTGGTCACGCCCATGCTAGGTATGGGCAATACCCATTTTTTTATGGTTTTGGTAACCATGTATCCATGCAACCATCATCTTTCTACGAGGGGTTTATGCTGTATATATTAAAACACTCTATATAAAATATACTATAAGAAAAGATGGTTACAATGGTTACATGGTTACCAAGTCATACTCAGTAAGGGCAAAACCCCGTGACCAACATTTAAAAGTTGGTCACCGATGGTTACCGACATTTGATAAATTAAAGATTGGCATATAATAACTTTTCTTATTACGTCCAGATCCTTTTAATAATGGTGGTTTTATACTTTTAAGTGCAGAACCGGTTTGATTTAATATGGTTCTGCTAGGTTTGTCGTATCCTAATATGTCCAGTATTTGAGTTGTGCTCATTAATAAGTTTTCTCTTTTATATGATTCTTGTCCGTCAAAATTAAAAACATCTAACAGTTTACTTAAAATTGGACATTCTTGCTCATGATTTACATTAGATTTTTCAAGTGCTTTTTCTTCTTTCTCAGTTAGATATATTTGTTTTGAGTCATTATCAATATATATTTTATAGGCTTCTTGCCAAATTTTTCTCATATCTAAACCGTGATCTAAATTAATTTTGTCTGTGATCTCAATAGTCCAGAATCTACGGTTCCCAGTATCATCTTTTAAGAAATTAGTATTATTAACTGTTCCGATATAGGTTGTACGCCTTTTAATTTCTGTTGGTTGTCTAGCATAAGGTAATCTTAAGGTGTCAACTGAGCGTGTAATATGTGCTTTTAGAGCTGGTATAGAATTTTTAAAAGTTCCGTCAAGCTCGCCGAGTTCTATAATCCAGGTTGATAAGCTATTAAATTTTGAATCATTATTGTTTGGGTCTAATGAAGCTCCAGTTTGAACAGCTTTTAAATGGTTTGGGGTTAATGATTCAACAAATCTAGTTTTATGTGTGCCTTGTTTACCTGTGAAAATTAAAACTCCTTGGGCTGATATGCCTTCCTCTGTAAAAGCTGCGGCTACTGCTGTAACCATCCATGTCTTAACTAATATTTTTGTTAATTCGGGGTTGGTTGATGGGATTGTTTCGCAAAATTCATTAAGTAAATTATTATTTTCACCTGTATACCCATGTTTTATATATTCCCTTATTGGATGGTAATCGTTATCATGTGACAAGTAAGTTAATAGTCTATCTGTTTTTGTGTTTGGCATACCGTTGATTTTACAAAGATCTTCTATTCTAATTAAAATCTGATTTTCCAAGTCGTCTTTATATTTGAATCCAGGTATTTTAATTTCTCTTTTACTAAGCATTAAGTTAAATTTGTGCTCGATTTTATAGTGATCGAGTACTACTTTTAAATTTTCTGCCGTTTCTAAAATTGAAGTTATACCCGTGGCTGGTGAAACTTTAGTGTTTAAAAAGGGTAAGAATTCTACTTCTTTTGTTTTGGGTTTTGCCTTACTTATTAAATTTTTTAAATCCATTATAAATCCTTTATTTAATTAAATTTGGTAGTAATTATTTCTTTTGAGCCGCCCTCAATTACAAAGTCATTCCAGTCTAATTTATTATGATTTTTTAACTCAGGGTATAAAATATTTTCCCTGGATGGCGTCAAGTCATTATCAACCATTGCTTGAATTGCTGATTTAACACCAATTTCGCTCTCATCTAAATCACAGGCCATTAGTACTTTATCAGTTGGGTAAATTTCAAGTATTGATTTTAATGCGTGGGTTAGATTTCCGGCATCTAAGCCAAAAAAAACGGTTTGGTTTAAAATTTGGTGTAGGGTTTGCGCTGTAGCGTATCCTTCGGCTAAAATAACGGACTCACCAGGTTTGTAATCGCCACACAAGCCATAACACCCTTTTTTCTTAGCACCGCTTAGAAAGCGTTTATCGGCCTTAGGCGAGATAAATTGAAGTGACTGAATTGCCCCATTTAAATAAAGAGGTATTACCAGCCAGTTTTTATAATAAAGCTCTCCGTCTTTGTATATTCTTGCTTTATCGTCTTTAATCTCTTTTTTAACTAGATAGCCGTGATTAACGTCTGCTTTAAGCGTTGAGTTGTATATTAATTTAGCTTCATCGGCTTTTATTAGATGTTTTAATCGTTCTAGTTTTATTCTTTCTTTTGCTCGCTCTCTCTGCTCTTTTTTATACTGAGCTAATTCTTGCTTAGTTAATTCATTTTTTTTGCCTGCATTTATATTGCCGCCGACGGTCAAGTTTAGCTTCCAGTTGCACGCGCAATAGCCGCCATTACTAAAAAATTTAATTCTACCTGACTTCGTTGATCCTTTGTCGCCGTCCACCATAAATGCAAGCCATTGTTCATAATCGCAGTTTTTAATGTAATCAGAGCATAAAGGTTTTATTCCTTTTTTTATCATGTCATCAAGGCACCACTGCAGCACATCATAGTCTATCATTATCAATCATCCTTTTATCAGTTAAAACAAGCACATATATGCTCATAAAATAAACTTGCATGAAAAGTCATAAAAGGAGATACTGATCTCGCTTTCATGAGGTTTGGTCATGTAAGTCACACTCTAGGATGCTTTTACATCGCTAGGTTTAAATCTCAATTACGTTTTCGGCGCTTCCTTAGCGCTTTGCATTTCAAATGCGTGTAATTGAGAGAGTCAGCCGAGAGTTGGTGCTTTCGGCTAGACAACTAAGGTAAGTTAAAACCCCATTTCTTGCAAGATCTGTTTTACAGTTATAGGCTTAGGATAAGAGCCCTCATCCATTTTATTATAAAAAGCAATTCCTTTATCACTTAATAAAAAATCCACAATGTATTTATGTGCTTGCTGGCTAAAGCCTTTGCAGCTATTCATAAGCATATTATACGCTTTCATTCTTGAACCCATGTTTAATTCCTTTTAATAGTTTACCTATCATACAATATATTTATTTTAAAATAAACTAAATATTTTTATTGCGTTTACAATATATTTATTGTAATATTAACCCATCGACAAATTGCAACGACGGGTTAAAGATGTTTGATATTAGTAAAGAAGATAATGAGCAGTTCGAACTTGAAGGTCTGTGCGTTAAAGCTAATGACATTAAACTTATGATTGATGGACTTATAAAAGATAAAGCAAATATTGAGGACTCTATTAGGGAACTACTAAAGCATAGCTCTGAAAGAGAGGGTGCGGAGACTTATAAGCGTGGGGTTTGTAAAATACAGGTTACTACAGGCTTAAATTATCGTGTAGATGCTGATGTTTATGAAGCGTGCCGCGATGGCTTAAACCCTGCTATTAACCCAGTTACACAAAAAACAACTTACTCTATTGATAAAAAAAAGTTTGCAATCTTAAATGAATTTGGAACTCAAGATGAGCATGAATTACTTGAAAAAATAATATTAACAAGCCCTAAAAAACCTTCTATTAAAATTGAAATATCTAAGGATGATTTATCATGACATCTAAAGCCAGCTCATACGAAACTTTACTATCTGTTGATGTTAGTAAAGACACTAAAAAGAAAGGTAAGTTTAATTATTTATCATGGGCGCACGCGTTGCATTTATTACAAAGAGAATACCCAGATGCGACATGGGAAACAAAACGTTTTGATGGGCTTCCTTATTTAAAAACTGAACTTGGTTTTTTTGTTGAAGTAAGCGTAACGATTGAGTGCCGAGAGTTATCACAATTACATCCTGTTCTTGATAACCGCAATCAACCCATAGCAAAACCAACATCATTTCAAATTAATACCTCAATACAAAGGTGTTTAGCTAAAGCTATTGCATTACATGGCTTAGGTTTGTGTGTGTTTGCAGGTGAGGATTTAGTTTACTTGGATGCCTTAGAGCCAGAAGCAACTAATGGTGTGGGTGAAATTAAAGAGTTAGCTTATAAGTGCGAAATAACAGAACGTGTTTTATTAGAAAAAATGCAATCACGTGAGCCGGAAATTAAATTTATTGCTCATGCGTCAACAGAGTTAAAGCAAGCTGTGATTAAATGGCTTAAAGAAACATTACAACAAAAGGAACAAGTCAATGATTGATAACTTAGAAGATTTAAACGCAAAATGGGGCAGTGAAGAGTTTAGAGAGGAAGCGGAAAAAGAGGGCGACAGAAACTATCCTTTAATCCCCGATAATGCCAAGGCTCCGGTCCGCATAGAAAAAATGGAAATTAAAGAGTACGACGGCGAGCATTATATTAACGTTATGTATAAGTTGACGGATGGCGCATACATTAATCGCGTTGCATTCCAGAAATTTAAGATCTTTAATCGTGATGAAACGGGCGATAAACATCGTCTTAAGTTAGCCAAGTTTTACAATGCTTGTGAGCTTCCTAAGCCTGTATCGTTGCCGTCGACTAATGAGGCGCTTTTTTGTTTTGCAGGTAAAGAGCTTGGTTTGTGTTTTGGGATTTTTAATGGCTATCAGTGTATTAAATGGTTTGCAAAATTAAATGAAAAGTTTCAAATTGACAATCAATTGGAAGAAGTAAAAGAAGAGTGGAAGCCAGTACCGGCAGCACCATCGGCCTCGGCGGCTGTTAATTTTGAAGATGACATACCTTTTTGATCATATTGTATGAAAAAAACACCAAGGGATTATCAATTAAAATGTATTAACGAAAGTATAGACACATTAAAAGCCAGTCATGAGCCGTCATTATTGATGGCTTGTGTCGGTAGTGGTAAATCGTTAATGATTGCGGAAATAATGCGGCACTTTGTTGGCTACGGCATGAATGTTTTATGTGTTGTTGCTAATAGTGAGTTAGTAAGGAGTAACGCAGAAACTTATATTGAACAAGGGGGTGCAGCGTCAATATTTTGCGCTTCTTTAGGCAGTAGGTGCTCAAAAAATAATGCGGTTTTTGCGTCGCCATTAACGTTAATGTCGGCAATAAAAAAAGAAGAAGAGATCTCAAATAAACGGTTTAATTTAATTGTGGTTGATGAAGCTCATAATATTAACGTAAAAAGCCCTAACAGCGCTCTTATTAAGATTATAAATCACTACATGCAGATTTATAGGAACTATTTAGTTATTGACCCAAAGTTGCCTAGAAAATCTGAGATGAGGGTTTTAGGAGCTACAGGCACAAACTTTCGTTTTAAAGGTGATGCGCTGGTTCATAAAAATGGTTTTTTTAAGAATCAAATTGGTGATATTCAGATGGATTATTTAATTGATCGCGGTTTTTTGGCTGACATTGATTATCGAAGTTCATTAAATAATGAGATAGATTTTAGTCAGGTGTCTATTGATAAGACTGGCAGGTTTAACGGTGTTGAGCTTAATAAAGTAATTGAAGAAAACCAATCTAATACTGAAGTTATTATGCACACCATAAGAGATACATTAGTTAATGAGAATCGTTTTGGTGCGTTTATTTTTGCATCTACAATTAGCCATTGTTACGAATGTTTAAATCATTTGCCTGCAGGTGAGGCAGCGATAATAATCGGCGCTACGACTGAAAAGAATCGTGTTCGAATTTTAAATGATGCTAGAGCGGGCAAAATTAAATATTTAATTAACGTGGCTGTTTTAACGGTGGGCGTTGATGTGCCTCAATATGACATGGTTTGTTATTTAAGACCGACAGAAAGCTTAGTTTTGATGGTGCAGACGGTGGGGCGTGGAGTTAGGTTGTCGCCTGTTAACTCTGATAAAAAATGTGTGGTGTTAGATTTTGCGGGTAATTTAGACCGGCACCGTGACATAGACAACCCGATGATAAACAAAGCGCTAGCAAGCCCCTCTAATGAGGCCGTTAAAGATATTCCGTGCCCTGAGTGTAGTGCTCTCAATTCTGTCATGGCTAGGCGTTGTTGTGGGATTTTAAAAGATGGGGTTAGGTGTGAGTTCTTTTTTGATTTCAAGCCGTGTTTTAAGTGTGATGCAAAGAACGATATAGCGGCTCGTCATTGCAGGTTATGTAAAGCGCAGTTAATAGACCCAAATGAAAAGTTAACGGTGAGTGTTTTTGATGGTGATACGGTTAAGATGAAGGTTTTAGATATGTCTTATCAGGAGTCAGATACTAGTGTGAAGATTAAATACACGAGTATGATAAATGGTGATGTTAGGCCGATAGATATATTTGAGAGGGTTGTTCTTAAGAAGTTCAAGTATAAAACTCCGTCATTTATTTATGTTGCGATGAAAAACTTTAAACTTACTGTTATACAAAAAGACTTTAATTAAGTACAATAAATTTATTACAATACAAAGGTTTTTCTTAATGAAAATATCAGAGGTAAAAAAATACTTTGTGACAAAAACGGCGGCGTGCGAAGCCATCAAAGTACAAGGTCAGTTATTTGCGCAATGGGAGCAGCACGGCTACATACCTCTTAAGCATCAATTTGCTTTTGAAAAATATACAAAAAAAGAATTAATGGCCTGCACTCAAGAGATAATGATTGTGTCAAGAAGAAAATACAAACTTAAACTAAAGGAAAGTAAAAATGACTGAACAAACACCGCTTGAATTATTAATTACAGAAACAAAAGGACGTTTGCAAGTTCTTAGTAATTTATCAGACGATTTAATAAGTAAACTTGATGATAAAGAGCTAAACGAGCATCAAAAATTACACGCATGTCAGTTTTCTTTTGCGATTACTGACGCAATTAGTGTGATCATAAATTTTAATAATAAATTGCCCACTCTTGCCGGTGGTGCCGATGTTGCCGGGGATGTTGCTAATGACCCTAGCGCAAGTGCTTAAACATTTCGGTAGCCAAGTCGCAGTATGTAAAGCGCTTGGTATCGGTAGATCGTCTTACACGTATTGGCTTAAAGTAGGTTATGTGCCCTATAAAAAGCAATGCGTTATACAAAATCTTACAAATAATAAACTTGTAGCAAATTATGCGCAGATACACGCGTCACTTAAAGATAAGTTTAATAATTAAGGATTATTTATGATTCATAAGGAAGATGTGACGGGCAAATACAGTAAGATTATATCCAACCATGACTTTAAAGAAGAAGGTTTAATTGCTGTCAACATGCAATCAAACTTATTTAAAGATTGTATGTTTACGGGCATGATGATTTATAAAGCAGACATGACTAATTGCAAAATGCAGAACTGTGTTTTTGATAAAGTTCAATTTATTAACCCGGTTAGCACACAGGATTTAATATTTGAAAACTGTAAGTTCGTCAATTGTGATTTCATTGATGCAAATTTATATGATATAAAAATAAGAAACTGTAGTTTTATAACTAAAGTCGTTTCTAATGACCCAAATAATTGATAATCTATTTATATAGATAGTCTTCCAGCGTTTTAATAGCCGTGGGCGCGTCATAGCAAATAGCTGTGGCGTATCCCTTACTTTTCATGTTAGCTAAAAACTCAAGCTGCAATGGGGTTGGTTTATTTTTCCCCGCTTTCATTTCAACCCACAAGCCGTGATATTCACCGCTCGGTATAGCTATAAATATATCGGCTACGCCTGGCTTTAATCCCATCTTTTTTAATAGCGCGCCATGCATTGGGCTTGTTTTTCGCTCATTAGGCACTGAAAAGCAAAAAGGGGCTAGCTTTGGCTGCGCTCTAATCCAATGAAAAAAAGTAATTTGCGATATTGCCTCAGGGCCTAGTTTAGACAAGTTTATCTCCTGGAAGCGCGCCATATCTTAAGCGGAACCTGATATCAGCCGACCTGTTCGACCCGACGTCCTCTTTTGCCCATTTTGAATCCATTAATTCGTTGGATGCCGTTACAAAATCTTCTTGATTGATAGCTGCGATCATACGCTTAAATGTAAGCAGTGAAGTAAGACCCATATTATATAAAAGCTCAATCATTACATCCTTTCTAACAACATCTAAAGGTTTGTACCATGTGCGCTTATATAACGAGTCGTGGCAGCGTTTAATATCATTCTTAAGCAAATATAACGCTTCTTCTTTTGTGATGCCTAAGCCCCCGTTAGCGTCAACATTACGACCAAAACCAATGGTGGTTTTCCCCGCAGGGCATTGATACGCAAAACTCCTAAAACCTTCATGGCTTTTTATCCTTTCTTCTAGATCTTTCATTACTTAGCCTCGGGGGAAAAATCAATATCGATTCCTTGAGTTCTAAGCAGTGCCTCAGCCGCTTGCTCAATCGGTGAGTCTGGTTTATCGGCAAATAGATACGCGCCAAATCCAACTAAAAAAAGTCCTCCAACAACCAGTATTCTTATAATATTTATTTTATTCATAACAACTCCTTGTTAAAAGGGGGTTGCCCCCCTTTATAAATTAACTTGCTGCTCTAAGAACCTGGTAACTAATCTCTGTTGCCGCGCCTGGATCGGCTGAAAGTATAACCGTTACCGTGTTGGTTGTAGGTACAACTTTTTGTACGCTAACTAAGTTTGTGCTTGCTTGTACTTGGGCAAAAACGATATCTGTAGCCGCAACACCGGTTATCGTAATAGCAACCGTTGCACTACCTCCGCCGTCCGCTGCTTTACCTGCATATTTAACAACATGGCTAGGAGTAATACCCGCCGCTAATTTTGCTAATGTAACGTTAGCATCTAAAACTTTAACAGTTGTTATTGCATCATTCGCAATAGTTAAAGCGCCGTTTGATGCAATCGTTGCGTCTGCTGACATTGCAACATCTGCTGCAACACCTGATGAACTACCTACAAGTATATTAGTTGCGGTTAGCGCGATGGTTGAGGCTGATGCGACTAAAGACCAATCGTCACCGGATTTTGAAACCTCAAACCACGACACTTGCTTTACAGCGGCTGCGCTAGCTTTAGTTACAACAAGAGCCATGTCGGACTCGGCCAACATTAAGCCTTGTCTTGCGATACCGTTCAAATATCCCGCTACCGATACGGCGGCGATAGTATCATTTGTTTCTAATCTAATAATTCTCGGAATTACGCCTGCTTCGCCAACTTCATCCAATTTTACATTTAATATAGCCATGATAATCATCCTTTTAGTTAAGTTATATAAATAATAGAGCAAAAAAGCTTATCGCTAAAACAATAAGAGTTGCAAGGCCGACTGTTAATACTTTTAAGTTATAATTATCGTCTTTTCTATTTGATATTTGTTCTAATCGGGACTCTAATTGCGCAAGACGATACTCAGTTAATGCGCTATTTTTTTCATTTTCATCAAACATAAATTTATTTACTTTTTTCACTGCGTATAGTTACTACAAGTTAAAGCACGCAAGACTCTACGCGCTTCAATTAAAAAGTGTTCTACGTTCATTATGCCTTTGATTCTTGGCTTGCTAGATGCGCTGCAATAACCTCAGTTACCCAAACTGCATTTAAGTAATCAATTTCAGGTGATGATTCAACGCCTAGATATTCTTTTACTTTAAGAATGTCTCCAGGTCCAAAGCCGCATCTATGTGAAGAACGGCTAATTTCTAACTCATCTTCTTTGATTACTGTATCCATTCGAATCGAAACCGTTTTATATTCCGGATTCATTTCAACTTTTGATAGAACTGTTTCTTTTGTTATCATAATAATATTCCTAATAAGTTAAGCAACTTTATATGTAATTGTAAAATTTATATCTGCGGATGTGGAAGTTAAATCACTAACAATCATTTGGTTTGAGCCTGAAGATAATATCTCATAAAAAGCTAACCATGAAGCATTGGCGTTTTGAATGGACTGAAAAGGACTGGATGCACCTAATGCAATATCAGAGGTTAACGCGACAAATCTTGATGATAAATTAGTTGTGTTAACTTGAGCAAATGGAAGTGATTGTATGTATAAACCATTGCCCGCAGTCATTCCAACGGTGCTAATGTTGACTATGCTTGCATGAACAGTAACCACATTGCCCGCCCTCTGATACCAGTAAGCACTAACTCCAGTTCCAGGAGACACATTACCTCCGGTTGATGCGTCTGAAATAACCGGCGTCCAAGTACCTTCCTCATAAGCATCCAGCGCATTAACCCCTGAATCAAAGCTAATACTATCAGCATGTATTGCGCCGTTAACGTCTAGCTTGGCGGCTGGTGCGACGGTGCCGATGCCGACGTCTCCTGAAGATGAAACTGTCATCCTGGCGGTGTTATTGGTGGAGAAGAATATTTTTCCATTTTCTCTGTTTATCAAACCAAAGTTGAGGCTTTGAGTTTGACAAAGGGTGCCATTAGCGGCACCGCTACCTGTTGTAGTGTTTGTAAATTTTAATTCTGGTGTGGCGTCATGTATATGTATACCCTTACCACCACCGGCTAAAGCTGGCGAAGTGGTGCCGATGCCGAGATTACCCGATGCATCTAAAGTCATATGTTGAGTTAAAGCGGGCGTTGTGCCAACGGACAACCCGGTTCCGCTTACCCATTGAAACTCGCCAGCATCCATAATCATGGCCGCGCCAGAGGTTTGCGTTGCACTCCAGGCGGCGCCGGTAATTGATGAGGTTGCAGCATATAAAGCTAACCCTTGATGCAAGGCCCCTTTAACCCCAGTCATTGCGCTCATCATAATGCCGGATGTTTGACCACTAACATAATGGTGAACCCCTGAGCCGTATGCCGCTGCAAACCTTGATATGGCTGTGAGAGCAGGCCTACCTAGCTCTATATAAGTTAATGTTGTTGGGGTTATGCTTGATACTCCGACGTTAATAAAGCCGGAGGTATAATTTCCTAATTGATGAATATATTGACCATCTAATTTTATTAACCCGCCTGTTTGAGTGGAAATACTTAAATCAGTCGCCGCCGCAGTATTGGAAATAGTATTACCATCAAGTCTAAGATTATCTACATTAACTTGCGTTGCCCCGCTTAATACATCCGACGCATCAATAGTAATCGCAGTAGTTTCAATCCAGTTTGTGCCATCACTTCTAAGTAAATGATTTAACGTTCCGGCTGTAACTGGAAACGCTGAGGCAGTCCAAGCTAATTGTCCAGCGCCATTCGTATAAAGAACAGTGCTCGCTGAGCCATCGGCTTGCGGCCATTTAAGACCATCAAGAACCAAGTCGCCTGTTGTGTCGGGTGTTAGATTAATATCTCCGGCTGTATCACTAGAGATAATTGTGTTTCCGTTCACATTAAGATTATCAACTTGCAAATCACCAGTTACAGTAGCCGTGCCTGTTGTTAATGTGTCGCCTAAAATATCTAATTTTACGGTTGGAACTGCAACACCGATACCGACGTTACCTATGCCGTTTGGCGTAACAAGAATGTCGCCGTTAGTATCGCTGGATATAATAGAATTGCCATTGATATTGATATTATCTACAGACAAATCACCGGTAACCGTTAAACTTCCTGCGCCATTTGTTGTAAACCCAGTATCACCGTTAAGTGTGCCAGCATTGTTATACTGAACTTGAGTTGTACTACCGCCAGCCGCGCCTGGTACATTTGCGTGATGCGCTACTACAGACTCAGACGTAGGCACGTTAGTAGCCGTTGCCGTTGCCATAGAGTCATCATCAATAACGCCAACAATTGCAGTGCTTGAATTAATTTGAAATGATGTTGAACCAGTCCCAGCAACAACCGCGCCAGTTCCATTAGGTGACATATTAATAGCGCCGTTAGTATCTGTGCTAGAAATTGTATTGCCATCAAGCCGGATATTATCAACGTTAATCTGAGTCGCGCCACTTATTACGTCCGATGCATCAATAGTGACCGCGGTAGTTTCTACCCAATCCGCGCCGTCACTTCTAAGTAAATGATTTAACGTGCCTGCAATAACAGGGAAAGCGGATGCTGTCCAAGCTAGCTGACCAGCGCCATTTGTATAAAGAATAGTGTTTGCAGACCCGTCCGCTTGAGGCCAGTTTAAACCGTCTAAAACCAAGTTACCCGTTGTGTCAGGCGTTATAAGAATGTTTCCCGCAGTATCAGTGCTTGTAATGGTATTACCATCAAGACGAATATTATCAACGTTGAGCTGTGTAATATCACTAACTATTGTCGGAATAGAAACTACGCCAGAACCTTTCGTGCTAATCGTTAAACCCACGCTTGCATCAGTTCCAGCCGTGCTAATAGCGGGCTTGTTAGAGGCTACATTGTTTTCAATGGTTATGTAGTTCGTAGCGCCAGCGCCGTTAGTGGAGTAAGAAATTAAATAATTTCCGTTGCCATCTTTGATCCCTGTTCCGGGAAACTCAAAACGATAATTACCGCCACTTCTAAGTCCTACAACCTCGTCACCAACTTGAACCTCGTTTCCGTCAGTAAAAGCACTCCATTTTACAGTCGTTGTCATCGCTAAACTCCATTAATTTTTAAATTGCGTAAAATACAACGCTAACATCAATATCAGTACCAGCAGATATAAAATGCAATACGTCAGCGGCTTTTACTTCTCTGCATAGCTCGCCATTAACGGGGATCATATCTGATGATACAGCGGCAAAAGAAGCGCCAGCCGGTACGGCAGCGGTTGCGCCATTAGCAACCCAAACAACTCCGTCAGCCTCTGCTTTCATAACGGCTTTATATCTACGCGCAGCGCCAGGCACAGTTAAAGAGGTGTCCGTACTTGCTGCTAAAGAAGCACTGTATTTTATGTCTGAAAAATTAAGACCGAAATCAGTAACGTTTTGTTGTGCAATATATGGTGTTGTCATTTTTTTATCCTTTTTAAATAACGCCAGGGCGGGAATCTAAAGTGTAATGAAGTTTTATAAATGGTATTGAGTCATCTAGGCTGCCAGGTGATAACCCATTTTCGGCGGAGTAATAGAGA